>TARA_R100001143_G_scaffold62663_1_pt1 | contig 71315 bp, 69 predicted proteins | sample TARA_R100001143 | Tara Oceans TARA_R100001143 (sample SAMEA2621300) | marine metagenome | biome: marine biome (ENVO:00000447); feature: mesopelagic zone (ENVO:00000213); material: "saline water (ENVO:00002010), including plankton (ENVO:xxxxxxxx)" | depth 800 m | reverse complement strand
CCGGTCCAGGCCCGCCGCGTCCGCCAACGCGTCCAGAACCCGTTCCATCACAAAGGTGCCTTCCGGATATCCAGCGCCACGCACGGGGATTGTCGGCACCTTATTAGTCGCCACGGCTTGCACAGATAACTTATAATTTGGCAGGTCATAGGGGCCCGGCACCGCCGTTGCCGCATTATAGGCCAGATTCACCCCCTGCGGGACATAGGCCCCGCCATCGTGAATCATGGTGCCGCGAATGCCTACCAGCTTGCCCGATGCATCGCAGGCGGCTTCAACGTCCCAGAACTGATCGCGTTCCTGAATGGCCGCCAGGAAATGTTCCCGTCGATCTTCGATCCACTTGATGGGACGCCCCAGCAAAAGACTGGCCGCGGTAACAGAAACCTCTTCAGGATACAGCAGATATTTCGCCCCGAAGCCACCGCCTACTTCAGGCGTGCGCACCCGCAACAGGGTTTCATCCAGGCCCAGCAATTCGATCAGAAATCCCCGCGCCTCATGCGCCTGTTGCGTGGAAGACCAGACGGTCATCTGACCAGACATGGGATCTGGATGCGCAAGAACGCCGCGCCCCTCAATCGGATGCGCCCCGCCGCGATGCTGAACCAAGGCCAACGAGACACGATGCGCAGCATCGGCGAATGTCTGATCGACATCCCCATATCCCATATCAAATTGAGCATAAATGTTGTTACTGCGATCCAGCGCCGCTTTTGGGGCACCCGGTTGCACCGCCTGCTGGCAGCCCGTGACAGGGTCCAGTTCCTCAATATCCAGGTCGATCAGGGCCACAGCATCTTCGGCGATGGCGCGGCTTTCAGCAATCACCAGGGCGACCGTTTCCCCGACATAGACCACTTCTTCCTTAGCCAGGATGTAAGGGCCAATATTGGGGGGCAGCCCGTCGCTTTTGAACTGAACCGGCAGCCGATCCGATGTCAGCACCGGGCGCAAATCAGCGAGTGTCAGCACCGCAATAACGCCGGGAACCTGTGCTGCGAAAGACGTATCGATGCTGCGAATGCGACCATGGGCGACGGGACTGCGCAGAAAGGCCGCATGCGTCAGGCCATGGGGATCAAGATCATCAACGAATTTTCCTGTTCCCCGCAACAGGGAATCATCTTCCTGACGCCGGACGGATTGACCAATAAAGCGAGGATCCATGGAGATGTTCCTATTTCTGGTTCTGGCGCAGGGCGGCCGCAGCAGCCAGGGCGGCATCGATAATGTTTTGGTACCCAGTGCACCGGCACAGATTGCCAGACAGGGCCTCCCGCAACGCCATTTCTGAGGGGTCTGGATCGTCCTGCAATACCTCAACCAAGGTCATCAAAATACCTGGCGTGCAAAAGCCGCATTGCAGGGCATGATGCTGGGAAAATGCTTCTTGCAGCACACCCAATTCTTGATCCGACCGGGTCAATCCTTCGATCGTGGTCACAGATCGACCCTTGGCCTGAACCGCCAACATCAGGCAGCCCCGGACGGCCTGACCATCGACCAGCACGGTACAGGCACCGCATACGCCGTGTTCACACCCGACATGCGTCCCGGTCAGATGAAGGTCGTGCCGCAGGAAATCAGCCAGGTTCTGGCGCGCGACACAGGTCCCCTCACGGGGAACATCGTTCACGGTAAGCGCAACGGTGTGAAGGGTTTCGGCTGAATTTGTCATGCTGCGCGTTCCTGATGTCTGTCCCATGCCTTGGTCAAGGCACGCCGCGTCATCACTTCTGACAAGTGACAGCGATACTGGGCGGAATAAACACTATCTTCCATTGCCTCGATGTCTTGGGCGGCACGGGCCGCAGCCTCAAAAGCCGCCCTGCCGGGTACTTGCCCGATCAGACTGTTTTCTGCTTCCGTCAGGCGCATTGGCGCAGCCCCGACACCGCCCAGCACGATGGCTGCGCGCTCAATCGTGCCAGAAGGGGACAGGCTGAACAGGCACCCGGCCGCGACGATGGCAAAATCCCCATGACGGCGACTGAATTCTACAAAGGCAAAATGACTGTCCTGTGGCCAGGCATCAAAGTCTATCCGGGTCAAAATCTCATCTGGTTCCAGCGCGGGGGTCATATAGAAAGCCGGAAACTCCGCCATGGGCAGCGCGCGCTCCCCCTTAGCAGAACGGGCAATCAAGGTGGCATCATACAACATCGCCAGGGCAGGCAATTCCGCTGCCGGGTCCAGGTGACACAGGCTGCCCCCGATGGTGCCCCGGTTGCGGGTCTGAATATGCCCGACCTGCAACAAAGCCTCGCGAAAGATTGGGGCCTTTTGAAACAAGAGGGAGTCTCGCTCCAGAACCCTCTGTCGGGTCATCGCCCCAATAGAGAGTCTCCCGCCCTGTTCAGTAATTCCCGCCAGATCGGATATGCCATTAATATCGACCAGTTGATCGGGCATGGCATAGCGCAGGTTCAACATTGCCATAAGGCTCTGCCCTCCTGCCAGGATCTTTGCATTATCCAGACTGCCGAGAAGATCTAAAGCTTCCTGCAGGGTATCCGGCGCAAAATAGGCAAATGGACTTGCTTTCATCGACTCATCCCTGGCAAAGATCGCCCCCGACTAGCGTGATTTTTACTGATCGTCATTCAGATGATTGCTGCGACGTTGGAACAGGGAGTCATCGGAATACCCCATCGTATCAGGCTGTCCACGGCCCAACATGACCTGAAAATAAACAGGTTCCAAGCTATCGTTTTCATAACCATGGATAACGCCCGGTGGGCAGGAAATACATTCCCAAGGGCCCAGTCGCTGAGAAAGACGATTGCCGTCTTCATCTTCCACAAACACCGTCAGCATCCCCTGCAAGACAAAGAATACTTCTTCAACCTCGTGGGTATGGGGGGCGTTTCCCTGACCGGGTTCTACATACATGATCGACAGGGTAAAGCCGCGTGCCGGGATGAAATCCGTGCCGCCATGCTTTCCGGACCCGCCCGCACCAATAAAGCGATGCTGTGCGCGTTTAAATCCTTCAACCTTGGCATCTTCAAAGGCGTTCCAATCTGCCTTGCGATCCTTATATCGCGCCACATAGGTATCCATAATCTTTTCCAGGGAGACCCCTTCTAGTTCCTCTGGTCTCGGGTGACGGGCTACAGCCATGTTTCTCTCCTTTTTATTGTGGGTCTGTTTGTGATGATTGAAAGCGGGCATCCGCATTGGTTCTGGGATCAACACCCGCCCGCATTGCCCCAGTCGCTTTCAGTATTTCAATGATCTGCAGGGCAGACCGATGGCCATGGGGTTCGATTGACTTTTGCGTCCCATCACGCTGTGCATGATCCGATTCCCAGAGGATATCGCCTGATGGCGACAAGCCCCATTTCGGGGCATCAATGGCTGCTTGCGGATCACGACCTTGCAGCAGGGCATGGGTCGCCTGCAGGTTCCAAACGGCCTGGTTCACGCCGCCAGGTGTCCCGCCCCAAAATTCTGACCCAACCGTATCCAAAAACCAGGCATTCAATGTTGTTGCGGGAATGGACAAAGGGGACGGCGCGTTCCAGTGGTCGGGGCCGACGCCTTGTGCAAATCCCCGTCCCGGCCTGTTATTCAGCACCAGATCGTATTCCGGCACAACAACCCCTGCCCCATAGCGTGGGAAAGAATTTGAATGCACCAAAACGACACGGTTGCCTTTGGAGTCCGCTGCGGTAACAACGGATGTCCCCCCTGTCGCACCGGATCCAAAGGCGTCTTGCGCCTGCAACAGCGCTTGCGTTTCGGACAGCCCGCCCATTGTGCTTTTCAATGCCTGGGCATGGACAACACCATGGGTGGGGTGAGGCGTTGTATAAAGGGTCGCCGTATCATTCACCACGGTCCGGTCACATGGCATTTCGGTCGCAACGGCGCGGATCATATCGTCCCGCTGCAACATCCCTTCCAGATCATTGACATAGGAAATAATTTCTTCCCCGATCTTCCCATGAAACAAGCGACCCTGTTCCGTGCCGAATGCCTGCAAAAGTTTCGCCAGGCCAGGCAGATGCAAATCCGCCCCGACCTCCGGCAACTTGCCATTCGGAAGATACGGAATGTCGCCATTCCATTGCCGCAACAACGCTTCAGATTCTTCCGTCAGACGCACTGCGACAGGTGTCCACCTCACACCATCCTGGGCCATCCTGATGGCTGGTTCCAACAGTGTCTTGAAGGGCAGGTCACCATACCCAGCCAAGCGCGCATAACCCTCGGGTGCACCCGCCCCACCGATTGAGCATGGCCCCGTAGCCGCCAGCGCCGCACCTTGGGTCAGGGCCAGGGGCCCGCGCCCAATTGCCAACAGTGTCCGCACCGGTTCGCCCGGGCGTTTGTACAAGGCAACGATATCGCCCGCCAAACCGCATTTCATAGGCAGCCAAACGGTTTCCGCAAAGGCAGCCGCCAAGGCTGCGTCAAAGGCATTCCCGCCCTTGTTGAACATCGCCAGCCCCGCATCGGCTGCTTCTGAGACGGCGGCTGTTACTACGGCAGCACCATCACCTTGAGCAGAAGAATTGGTCGATTTCTGGGGGGGTGAGAGCATACTAGATCAGCCCTATCATTTTTGCGATGGCAGACGGATGCCCAGGAATTTCAGCGTGGTCATTTCCTCCATGGCGTATTTGACGCCTTCACGACCGGAACCACTCTTCCCGAATCCCCCAAAGGGATAGTTATCCAACCGGAAGCGACTGGCCTCATTAATCCAGACCGACCCGGCTTGAACTTCTCGCCCGACCTTGAAGGCCGTATCCAAACTGCCTGTGAAGCAAGAGGCTTGAAGGCCAAACTCACAATCATTCGCCAATCGGATCGCATCCTCCACCCCATCAGCCTGCATCAACACAGCAACCGGGCCGAACACCTCTTCCTGTACGACGCGGCATGTGGATGGAACCCCTTCAATCAGGGTTGGATGTATCAGGCAGCCCTGACGGTTGGGCTGAGTCAACAGGCGCCCACCGGCGGCGACAGCATCATTGATCATTGCTTCAATACGCTCGGCAGAGCGGGCATGAACCACAGGCCCTAAATCTGTATCAGCCTGGGCCGGGTCCCCAGCCCTCATCTTGGAAACACGATCCAGCAGAGCCTCAACAAACGCCCCATAGACCGTGCGATCCACAATGATGCGCTGTGTCGAAATACACTGCTGACCGCTGGCTTCGAAGGCAGAGGGGGCAATACGCGCCGCCGCATCCTGAATATCCGCATCGGCGCAAACAATATTGGCAGAATTCCCACCCAGCTCGCCCAGAAATGGCTTAGCACCGCCAGCTTTGGCCAGCGCCTCTCCCGCAGCGGTCCCACCCGTTAGGGTTACCACGGCGATGTCCGGATGGGCCGCCAGGGCCAGGGCCTCTTGCGCATCCCCCAGGATGACCTGGAAAAGCCCTTCGGGTAGGCCAGCCTGCGCGAACAGGGCGGCGATGCGTAACGCGACCGCAGCCCCTTCCGGCGATGGCTTAACGATAATGGCATTACCGGTCGCCAGGGCGGGCGCGACCTTTTGAACCAACAGGTTCGCCGGCGCATTAAAGGGGGTCACGCCCAGAACGACACCAAAGGGAACGCGATCCGCATATCCAATGCGCCCCGCCCCCGCTGCGCTGGAATCCAGTGGCACCATCTCGCCTGCCATTTCCAGGATATGGCGGGCACAGGACCGTATGAAAGCAGCACTGCGACCAACTTCAAATTTCGCCGCCTTAACCGGCTTGCCGATCATCTTCACCATCATCCCAGACAAGGCATCCTGATCTGCGTCGATGCGCGCTGCAGCGGCCTCTAACCACTGGGAGCGCTGCAAACGGGTGGCATTCCGGTTCTTCTGAAATGCTGTTTTCGCAGCGGCAACAGCATGATTAATTCCGGTTGTCCCCGCACAATGCATCTGGGCAACCGTACTACCAGTCCAGGGATTGATGATGTCGATAGACCGATCCGAAGCGTCAGGGTCAAACGCATCTGCATTAACAAATGAATAGAACGCCTCTATCGATGCATCGCTCGACATGTTCAACCCTCTCTACAACATAAAACGACATTGCATAATAACTAACTAGTTAGATAATATGTGTCAACGGGCGGTGTTGCCAAGCCCTGTTATCGTTTTGTGGAAAGGGATGCTGCCAGTTGTATTTGAATTTCCAACACTGTAAAACAAGCCACATTCAGGAAACGTCCAGGTCGTGCCCCCGCTTTTACAGTTGGGCATGGTTTTACATCAATTGTGCCCTGATTGCCATTGCGGTGGTTCTGTTTGGGAAACAATACGAATTGGGGAATAAAAATGGCAAAGGCCCTTAAGAAGGCGAAGCCTGAAGTGAAACGTGACTCCGCGGCGTCTCAAGAGCGAATCTTGATTGCCGCCACAAAAGAGTTTTCCGAAAAAGGCTATGACGGCGCGCGCGTTGATGCCATTGCCTTATCATCGCAACTGAACAAGAACGCGCTGTACCATTATTTTGGCAGCAAGGAGAAACTGTTCATCGCCGTGCTGGAACGGGCCTATGCCACGATCCGGGACCGGCAAAGCGACCTCAGCATTCGCGGCATGGACCCGGAAGAAGGGATGCGCCGACTGGTTGAATTCACCGCAAAGATCTGGGTTGAGATGCCAGAATTCAATCGCCTGCTGGCCAGTGAAAACTTGCATGAGGCCCGGCATGTCAAACAATCCAAGAAAATCCCGGAAATGTACAATCCCCTGCTGGATACGATTAAGGAAATCCTGAAAAAAGGCGCGGATACTGGAAAATTCCGCGATGATGTTGACCCGACGGATCTCTATATCTCCATCACGGCACTGTCCGCACACTATATCTCACATCGATACACGTTTGAGGCCATTTTCAATCAAGGCCTGATGAAACCAGCGCGCCTGCAGCAACGCATCGACCATGCCGCAGACATGATCATTCGGTATCTTGAAAAGTAAGATTTAAGGAACCCTTCTATGCTCTCCCTAGTACTCATTGGTTATGGCCCCATCGCGTCTTATGTGCGCGATCATCTACCCAAAGACAGTGGCGTAAAGATTGCCGCTGTCTTGTGCCGTCCAGGCCGGGAAGACACGGCGCGGGCTTTCGGCGGGGCCGATGTTATGATCGCAACGGATGTGTCAGACCTGCCCACAGACCAGCTTGATCTGGCGGTCGATTGCGCCGGGCATGGGGGCCTGACCGATCATGGTGTTGCCCTGCTACAGGCGGGGGTGAAGGTTCTATCCCTGTCGGTTGGGGCAATGGCGGATCCCGATTTGGCACAACGTCTGGAAGCGGCCGCGCAAAAGGGTAAAACCCAGTTGGAATTCGCAACCGGTGCCATTGGGGGCATTGATGCCTTGTCTTCAGCAAAAATCGGGGGCCTGTCCCAGGTGCGCTACGTTGCTCGCAAGCCACCCCTAGGCTGGGCGGGAACCCCAGCGGAAACTGTCATGGATCTGGCAACAATTACAAAGCCGACAGAACATTTCCGCGGCCCGGCCCGCGAGGCCGCCCTGCGCTATCCCAAAAATGCCAATGTCGCAGCCATGGTCGCCCTGGCCGGATTGGGACTGGATGCAACAGAAGCCGTCCTGATCGCCGACCCAACCGCCAAAGGCAACCACCACGCCATCGAAGCAAGCGGCACCTTTGGCACAATCACAATCCAACTGGAGGGCAAAACCCTCCCTGACAACCCAAAATCCTCCGCCCTGGCAGCAATGAGCATGGTAAGATCAATCCTGCGCCACACCGCATCCATTGCGATCTGAAGGCCAGGTTGCAGACCTTCTGCCCCATTCTGGTTTTGGGTAAGTTGCTCGCCATTTCTATTGACCGTTTAGGGGCGCATCTAATGAAATTTGACTCTTCTAAGCAGGAAGCCTGTTAAAAATAGGAAGATCAACATTAGCGCTTTCTCTTAAAAATCCTATCCCTATGGATGATTAAGAGTCAGCCCATACCGCATACCCGGTCTGGTCGGGTGAAAATTTCGAACCCATCGGTGCGTGCGATCGCGATGATGGTAATTCCGGCCTGTTGCGCCGTGCGCAAGGCCAGGGAGGTTGGTGCGGAAACTGCCATCAGGACTGGGACGCCAAGCGTCGCGGCCTTCTGGACAATTTCGACGGAAACGCGGCTGGTAATCACGGCGATGCCATTGCTGGCCGCCACGCCATTTCGCGCCAGCGCGCCGACCAGTTTATCCATGGCATTGTGCCGACCAAGATCTTCCCGTGCAGTGACCATGCCGGAACCCGGTTGCCAAAAGCCCGCCGCATGCACAGCGCGCGTCGCGCGATGCAAGGCCTGAGACTCCGTCAATGCCGCCAGTGCCGTCATCAACTGGTCCGGACTAAAGCGTGCATCACTGGCAACCACCGGCACCACCGGCAAGGCTTCCCCAAGGCTTTCAATGCCACACAGACCACAGCCGGTCGGCCCGGCCATCATGCGCCGTCGTTTGGAAAGTTTCCTGCTGCACTGGTCGGCAATCCACATCCTGGCTTCAATTCCCCCATCAAGCGACAGGATCTCAAGTGACTCTATATCGTCAACGGACTGGACAATGCGCTCCGTCAGGCTGAACCCGACCGCAAAATCCTCCAGATCCGCAGGCGTTGCCATCATCACGGCCTGGGTACTGCCATTATAGGTTAATGCAACAGCAACCTCCTCCGGCACATCGCGGGGGCTAGCAGGCAACATCGCGCCGCGCCACGCCATTGGGACAACAGTCACGCGGGTGTCTGGCAGGGGTGCAGACTCATCATCCGCCAGCACGGTCGCCATGGCGCGTTTTCCCCCCATCAGGTCACGCAGCCTGCTGCAAATGGCCCATCGCCCGCGTCACCAGCGGGTGCAGCCCAGTGCCATTATCAGCCACATAGCGGTCCAGCCTTGCACGCATCGCGCTGGTCCAGAAATCACGAATATGCTCAGCCGTTCCGTTCACCGCCTCTTCTTCCGGATAGGCCTGGAAAAAGGTAGCAATCTGATTTGCCATGCGGATCAGTTCCTCAATGTCGTCACTCATTCCGCTGGCTCCGATTCAGTGCGATAATTGGTGCGCTTGATCTCTTCATACGCCACCTGCCAGTCCGAAGGCTGGTTCGACCGAACAATCTGTACAGCCGTGACTTTATATTCCGGGCAGTTCGTGGCCCAATCCGAAAATTCTGTCGTGATGACATTGGCACCGGAAACCGGGTGATGGAATGTCGTATAGACAACCCCCTGCGGCATCCTTTCTGAAATCTGTGCCGGCAGGGACACAGCGCCTTTGCGGCTTTGGATGGAAACCCTGTCGCCATCGGCAATCCCCCGTTCTTCAGCATCAAAGGGGTGGATTTCCAACACATCCGTTTCGTGCCATCGGGAGTTTTCCGTGCGGCGGGTCTGTGCGCCAACATTATACTGGCTGAGGATCCGACCCGTTGTCAGGATTAACGGGAAGCTTCGGTTGGTCCGCTCCTCTGTCGGCACATATTCGGTAATCATGAATCGTCCCTTGCCCCGAACGAAGCCTGCAACATGCATGGTCGGGGTGCCGTTTGGTGCCTTGTCGTTGACCGGCCATTGCAAGGAACCATCCCGATCCAGCCGGGCAAAACTGACACCGGAGAATGTGGGCGTCAGCCGGGCGATTTCATCCATGATCTCACTTGAAGAGCTATAGTGCATATCATAGCCCATTGCCCGTGAGAGACGGGCGACAACTTCCCATTCCGAAAGTCCGCTTTGCTCCGTCATCACGGGGCGCACACGATTGATGCGACGTTCAGCGTTGGTGAAGGTGCCGTCCTTTTCCAGAAAGGATGTGCCGGGCAGGAATACCTGGGCAAAGGCCGCCGTTTCATTCAGGAACAGGTCCTGTACGACGATACACTCCATCGATTCCAAAGCCGCCGTCACATGGTGTGTATTCGGGTCGGATTGCGCGATATCCTCCCCCTGTACGAACAAGCCACGGAAACTGCCATCAAGCGCTGCGGCAAACATGTTTGGTATGCGCAGACCCGGTTCCGGTGAAAGCGTGACATCCCAATCCGCCTCAAATGTGCCGCGCGCCACAGCGTCGGCAACGTGCCGATAGCCGGGAAGCTCATGCGGGAAGGACCCCATATCGCACGAACCCTGCACATTGTTCTGACCACGCAACGGATTCACACCGACGCCTTCGCGCCCGATATTACCCGTTGCCATGGCCAGATTCGCCATGGCCATAACCATTGTGGATCCCTGGCTGTGTTCCGTCACGCCCAGCCCATAATAGATCGCCCCATTCTTGCCGGTGGCGTACAGCCGCGCGGCTTCACGGATGGTTTGCGGATCGACGCCAATTTTTTCAGACAGGGCTTCCGGTGCATTTCGTGCCTCCGCAACAAAGGCGCGCCAGCGGGCAAAATCCGCCTCCTCACAGCGTTCGGCGACGAATTCTTCATCCACCAGGCCTTCCGTTACCACGACATGCGCCAGGGCATTCATCAAGGCGACATTGGTGCCAGGGCGCAATTGAATATGGTGGCTGGCGGACACATGGGGCGACCGCACCAGATCGATCTTCCGTGGATCCGCCACGATCAGCTTTGCCCCGGCGCGCAGCCGCTTCTTCATGCGGGATGCAAATACCGGATGACCGTCTGTCGGATTGGCACCGATCACCAGAATGACATCTGCCTTTTCAACCGACTTGAAGTTTTGCGTCCCGGCCGATGTGCCAAAGGTGGTCTTCAACCCATAACCCGTTGGCGAATGGCAGACCCGTGCGCAGGTATCGACATTGTTATTGCCAAAGGCCGCGCGGATCATTTTCTGGACGACAAAGACTTCTTCATTCGTGCAGCGGGATGATGTGATGCCGCCGATTGAACCATTACCATATTTCTGCTGAATCGATTTGAACCGGTCTGCAGCAAAGGCAATCGCCTCATCCCAGGAGACCTTGCGCCAGGGATCAGTGATCTTGTCGCGCACCATTGGGGTTGTAATGCGGTCCTTATGGGTCGCATACCCCCAGGCGAAGCGGCCTTTGACGCAGGAATGGCCCTCATTCGCGCCACCATCCTTATAGGGAACCATACGAACGACCTGATCGCCCTGCATCTCTGCCTTAAAAGAACAGCCGACGCCGCAATAGGCACAGGTGGTCAGCACCGACCGATTTGGTACACCATGGTCATAGACCGACTTTTCCATCAGGGTCGCAGTCGGGCAGGCCTGAACGCAGGCACCACAGGAAACGCATTCGGAGCCAAAGAAGTTATCCGATGCCGTACCGGCTGAAACCTTGGAATCAAACCCACGCCCCTGGATCGTCAGTGCAAAGGTGCCTTGAACTTCTTCGCAGGCCCTGACACAGCGTGAACAGACAATGCATTTCGATGAATCGAAGTGGAAATAGGGGTTGGACTCGTCCTTTGGCTCGGCGGCTTCAGCGAAATGCTTTTCCCCCTGAAAGCCATATCGGACATCCCGCAAGCCCACTTCACCGGCCGTGTCCTGCAATTCACAGTCACCATTGGCCGCACAGGTCAGACAATCCAGCGGATGGTCCGATATATACAGCTCCATCACACCACGGCGAATCTTCTCCAATCGGGGTGTCTGGGTGCGCACACTCATCCCCTCGCGTACTGGTGTGGTGCAGGATGCGGGCGTGCCACGCACACCGTCGATCTCTACCAGGCACATCCGGCAGGATCCCCATGCGTTTACCATATCGGTAGCACATAATTTTGGGATATCCTGACCCAGTTCGCTGGCCGCGCGCATCACCGATGTGCCTTCCGGCACCGTAATGGTGCGACCGTTGATCTGAACGGTTACCGTTTTTTCAGTCTCCCGCTTGGGCGTGCCGAAATCAGGTTCTACAAGAAGTGCCATCGGTCATCTCCAATCCGTCTATTCCGCCGCTGCTGCTGCAGGGGTGCGGTCAAAATCTTCTGGGAAAAGGCGGATCGCACTGAGCACCGGCATCGGGGTCAACCCGCCCATGGCGCATAAGGATCCGTCAGTCATCACCTCGCACAGGTCTTCCACCAGTGCGATATTGCGAGCGACCTCTTCGCCACGCAGTATTTTCTCAATCGATTCTTTGCCGCGAACCGCGCCGATCCTACAGGGGGTGCATTTCCCGCAACTTTCGATCTGACAGAACTCAAAGGCGAAACGCGCCATTTCCGCCATGTCCACAGTGTCGTCGAATACAACGATACCACCATGACCCAACATTGCAGAGTTTGCCGCCAGGCCTTCATAATCCATTGGCAGATCAAGGTGCTCTTCGCCGATATAAGCCCCCAATGGCCCGCCCAACTGTGCCGACCGAAAGGGTCGACCGCTTGCCGTGCCGCCGCCAAAATCTTCGATCAGTTCCCGTAGGCTGACCCCGAAGGCTTTTTCGACCAACCCACCGCGTTTCACATTCCCTGCAATCTGGAAGGCCTGTGTCCCCAGGGAACGTCCCATGCCATATTCTTTGTAAAAGGACGCGTCTTTGGCCAGAATAACGGGCACAGTGGCCAATGACAGCACGTTGTTCACAACCGTCGGCATGCCAAACAGGCCGGCGACAGCAGGAATAGGTGGCTTTGACCGCACCGTACCGCGCTTACCTTCCATGCTTTCCAGCATCGAAGATTCTTCGCCACAGATATACGCGCCAGCCCCCCGCCGAACCTTTATCCGAAAGGGTCGACCGGATCCGGCAACATCTGGGCCCAGCAATCCAGCGTCTTCCCAAATTCGAATCGCCTGCTTCATCGTCGCGATGGCATGCGGATATTCTGATCGGATGTAGACATAGCCTTCCGATGCCCCGACCGCGAGGCCCGCGATCGCCATGCCCTCCAACAGGCAGAATGGATCACCTTCCATAAGCATTCTGTCTGCGAAGGTGCCGGAATCCCCTTCATCCGCATTACAACAGATATACTTCTGCCCGTCTGGCAGGTCCGATACGGTCTTCCACTTAATGCCGGTCGGGAAACCTGCCCCCCCGCGACCGCGCAGGCCGGAATCGGTGACTTCTGCAACAATCTCCGACCGCTGCATCGCAATGGCACGATGCAGACCGACCAGGCCGCCATGCTCCTGATAATCAGCAAGATTCAACGGATCGATCACGCCGACACGGGCGAATGTCAATCGCTCCTGGTTTGCCAGCCAGTCAAGGGCGTCAGTCGGGCCTAATGCTAAATCATGACGGCCAGCCTGAAGGAAACCCGCATCAAACAGCCCTGGCACATCAGCGCCCGTCACCGGCCCATAGGCATAGCGCACGCCATCATGCAGGACTTCTACCAAAGGCTCCAGCCAACACATGCCCCGCGACCCATTGCGGATTATTTGAATGTCCAACCCCCGCATATCCGCTTGTTCATGGATCGCAGCAGCAACATCGTCCGCGCCGACAGACAGCGCTGCAGAATCACAGGGCACATAAACAGTGATCGTCATGACATGGCCCCGCGGATTGCAGCATTCAGGCGTTCATCGTTGATGCGACCAACGGGCTTGTCATTGACCAGCGCGGCAGGTGACAGCGCGCAATTACCCAGGCAATAAACCGCTTCCACTGTGATACGGCCATCCGCGCTTGTACCGCCAAGCTGCACCCCATGACGGGCGCAAATTCGCTCTATCAGGGGTAATGCGCCCATCGACTGACAGGCTTCAGCCCGACAAATCTTGACCGTGACCGCACCCGCAGGCTTTTCACGGAAGTCGTGATAGAAGCTAACAACGCCATGCACTTCCGCGCGCGACAGGTTCAGCGCGGTCGCAATTGTGGGCAAGGCAGATTGCGGCACATGGCCGATCTGTTCCTGCAGATCGTGCAAAATTTCAATCAAATCGGCGGGTGCATTCGCATGCTGCCGACAAATATCGACAACAGTGGCGTCAATATCCAGGGGTGGTACAGTTGGCATCGGGCGTCTCCGGTCCATCGGACGTTCCAGTTGCGTCACCAGTACCTTGGCGTGCCCTCGCGACGCAAATTGGTTCTTTCGATAGGCCTATTGGCAATGCCGATGCTGCACCGCAGCAAATCAGATCTAAGACAATCGATTTGCAAAAATATCTGGAAGGGCAAAGCTGCGCGCGACCTCAAAAAGCGAGGCGACAACGGGCGGCGGTGGATCGCGGTCATACGCGACAAGACCAATCTCATGTTCGACCACGGGCTCTACCAGCGGAATGGTGCGGATACTATCGGCCTTGTCCAGCACCAGCAGGAAATGTTCCGGCAGGATGCTGGCGATGCCATGTGTGCGGATATGGGAATAAAGGCTGACAACCGAATTCGATTCTATGTCCACGACCGGGCGGCAATCCAGGCTGCTGAAAACGCCATCCACGATCCGTCTGTTCTGCATATCCGGTGTCAGCAACGCCAAAGGATGGGTAGCCGCGTCTACCCAGGAAACGGTTTTCCTTGCCGCAAGCGGATGGTCCTGGCGCACAAAAAGGCGGAACCGTTCAAAATACAGAGGCGCGCTCAGCACACGCCCAATCGGTTCGTTCTTAAGATAACTGACCCCCGCATCGATGGAGAAATCATCAACATTACGCAGAATTTCACGGGATGTTTGGGACAGGATTGAAAATGTGATCTTGGGGAAGCGACGCTGCACCGCCTCCGTCAGAATCGATACCGATGGCAAGGCTGATGGGATCACACCCAATGCGACGCGCCCTGCCAGTTCGCCCTTCATGGCCGCCAGTTCCTGGTTCATCGCCGACTGGTTTTCAAGAATTGCATGCGCCCATTTCAAGATGCGCTCGCCCTCTGGCGTAAGACCTTCGAACCGCTGGCCGCGTTTCACGATGGCAACGCCAAGCTCCTGCTCCAACTGTCGGATTCGTCCAGACAGGGTCGGTTGCGTAACCCGGCAAACCTCCGCCGCCCGCGTGAAATGCCGCTCGTGAACCAATGCGACAAGATATTGCAACTGGCGGATATCCATTTTTTGAACCTATTCCTACCCATACACTGAAACAAAGAGTTACCGTATCACACAGCATCGTCAGCATCTTACCGATGAAGACAAATCTTCACCAATTCGCGCCAAACGGACTGTTGATCGAACAATATTTTTATGCGGCCTCCGGCAACCAGATGGAGAATGTCGTCCCGATGCCCAGTTTACTTTCGACGGAAATCCTACCGTATTGTCGTTCGATCAGCGTTTGCGTGATCGACAGGCCCAGACCGGTCCCGCCATCACGCTTTGTGGTGAAGAACGGATCAAACACTTTCTTCAGGACCTCCGCCGACATCCCGACACCTGTATCCGTGACCTCAATCAAAATGCCACGCCGTTGTTCAATATCGCTGTCGAATGTCCGCACGGTCAGGCGGCCGCCATCGGGCATCGCATGAATGGCGTTGACCAGCAAATTGATCAGAACCTGCTGTAATTCGGTACGGTTCATCGCGATCTCTCGGTTCGCCGCATCTTCGCGCTCGATAGATATATCGACCTTCTGGAGAAGATGTTTTACCAAAGGAAGACAATCAGAAACGACATCCTGTGGCTTGTGGCTCGTCACGAAATCCGCATATTCCTCAGGTTTTGCAAATTGAAGCAGTTTGGTGACGATGATGTTTATGCGGTGAATCTGTTCATCCAACAGCTTCAATTCGGTGGCAACCGATTCAGCCCTGTCACCAATCGTGCTGCGCAAGACATCCAGGTTTCCCTGCATCACCGCGATAGGATTATTGATTTCATGGGCGACGCCCGCTGTAATTTCCCCGATTGCGGCTAGTTTTTCGGACATGATCAATTGTTTTGTCGTCGCTTCCAGCTGCAGGTTCGCCTGCTTGAGTTCGCGTGTGCGTTCATCAACCCGTTTGTTCAGATCCTCGTTCCAATCGCGAAGCTGTCGGTCCCGGGTCTGCAATCGCTCCAGTAAATCATCCAGATGCGCTGCCACGCGGCCGATTTCATCATTGGCAGCAATGATACCGGTCCGCGCGCTCATATCCCCGCCTTCCACTTCCCCAATTGTTGCAGTCATCCGCTCCAGGGGTTTGAAGATACCCCTGGCCCAACGAAGGAAGATCGGGATGGTTACTAAAGTGATGCCAAAAAACGCGAGGGCTATCGTCCACAGTGTCTCGTGTTTCGCATCCGTGAACGGGGTTTCCAGAAAGCCGACATACAGCATTCCAATACGCTGGCCAAAGCTGTCCACGATAGGTTCGTATGCAGAAATATACCAATCGTTCACAACAAAGGCGCTGTTCAGCCAGGTTTCTCCTTCATCAAGCACCGCAGAACGCACCACGGCGGACACCCGTGTGCCCAAGGCGCGCCGCCCCTCAAACAACCGTACATTCGTACTGATACGGACATCTTCCAGGAACAGGGTGGCCGTCCCCTGGCTCCCTTCGGGCAGGCTTTCCTTCTGATAGACCAGATCATTGATGGTATCGATGAAAACCAAATTCTGATTCAGCAGGATCCCACCAACCAACACCCCCTTGCGTCCGTCGCTGATGCGTACCGGTGCCGCAGAATGAATGACCATTCCGCGTGTTTCTGCCTTTCGGTCGGTCTGTATGGCATTTGGCGTGGGCACAAGTTCAAGATTCGACCTTGCTGCCAAATCCTGGGAAATTTGGGACAGTTCCGCATTTGAATACAGATCGATTGCCGTATCCGCCCTGCCCACGATCGCTGACTGGATGATCGGCCAATCCGTGCGTCTTTCAAGATTGGGAATCCGCGGCGATACAAAAAGAACCTGTCCCGCCTCATCCGATACATACAAGAAGTCCAAATTCTGACTGATCCGGCTTGCATCCAGAAATTCATCAATGCCATAGCCTCGATTAATGATCTCTTGAAACCGCGCAGAATCCCCCGTCGCCTGAAGTCGATCCTCTGTTGTTTCAAGAATGCGCGATAGATATTGATGTGCAATCGTCAGATCGCCGTTTACCTTGGAAATCAGGGTTGAATCTAAGCGATCACTCCACCGAACAATCGTGATGATAAGAAGGATTGGCAGAATTACGAGGGTCGGCAGCAACGCGATTGCCAGCAGTCGAACACGGACTGAGCGTCCCCCCTGTCGCGTTTTTATACGGGCCGTCGTATTATGCATCCCAGTCCGCACATCTGCGATCAATCGTCTTGCGGGATATGCCCAGCAGACGCGCGGCTTCCTCACGATTGCCATCGACTGTTTGCAGAACTGACAGAACGTGGCGGCGTTCTACTTCCGCCAGGCTGCTATCTGCCGCAGTTTCCGACACGACCTCGGTCCCAAACTGGTCGGGGAACCGCCCCAGGATGAGGGATCGTTCGACAACATTACGTAATTCACGAACATTGCCTGGCCAGTCATAGCGGGCAAGCTTGCTGCGTGTCCGTTCGCAAATCGGGATCGGCGGCATGCCCAATTGTTGTGACAGGCGCTGCATCAAAAGTTGGGCGAGTTCATAAACATCCTCACCACGGTCTTTAAGCGGTGGCAGATGAAGCTGTATCACATTGATTCGAAAATACAGGTCGGCCCGAAACTGCCCGGCCTTAACCAATTCCCCAAGATTTGCATTTGTGGCAAAAACGAACCGCACATCAACAGGGCGCTCTCGCTCTGCACCGACAGGGCGCACACGCTTGTCTTCCAGCACCCGCAACAACTTACCTTGAAGCGCCGGGGGAAGTTCCCCAATTTCATCCAGAAACAGCGTGCCCCCCTGAGCATGCAGCATCAGCCCGTCCCGACTGGCCTGGGCCCCGGTGAACGCGCCTTTGACATGGCCGAACAACTCACTTTCGATCATATCGGCGGGGATGGCGGCACAGTTGACTGGAACGAATGGTTTGTCCTGACGATCAGAAAGTGCATGAAGCGCCCGTGCCGCAATCTCCTTCCCAGTTCCGGACTGGCCCGTGAACAAAACCGATGTCGGCAATGGGGCGACGCGCTCAATCGTATCACGTACCTGCCCCATAACCTTGGACTCGCCGACAAGGCGGTCACAGCACCGCACATCCGATGCAGATTGCAATTCGTGACGCAGAACGTAATTCTCTCGCTGTAAGCGAATGCGATCCAGACAGCGCGCCACGGCATTTAGAATTTGATTGGACCGAAACGGCTTAAGGACAAAATCCGCTGCCCCCGCCCGCAATGCCCGAATTGCCGTTTCAAGATCGGCATAGGCGGTCATCAGAATGGCGTCCCCAAAGAACCCCACCGACCGTTGAGCGGCCAACCATTCGACCCCAGACTGTCCTGGCATGATGTTGTCCAGGATAATGATATCAAAATGATGGTCGTCCAGCTTGGCTTCAGCCTCTTTGGTATTGGAGGCGGTTTCGATGGTCTTACAGCGTGGGCCCAGCGTGCGCATCAGAAAGTTGCGCATACCGGGTTCATCGTCGACGATCAAGATTGCAGCCTTCGTCAGCCACGGCCCGAATTCTGGTCCACCCTCGCCATGGGCAAGACTGCGGCGCGCCTTTTCCATATCCTCCGACGCATAGAATTCAGGGTTATCCGGCATATCGATGTTTCCCCTTATCAATGCTTTTTTATAGCATAAAACTGTCTGAATTCCGAAAGAAACAAGATATCAGAAGTCAGACGGCCCTGCCTTATGCGGGCTGATAAGAACCAGAAGGCCATTCAGGCACAACCGGCTCTATGCCCGATCTATTTCATCGTTCAGAATGCGCCGTGCTATGGTTGCCGTCAAAGCCTATAATAGTGAAAGATTCAGATAGCCGCTTTTGATCAACTCCCTTGTTTTCCCACATCCGCCTGATCGACAGGTGCCTCGGATTCTTTCGAATTTCTTCCAAAGAGCCGCTGTTTGATACTGTCCCACAATTTCGCCATTCCAAGGGGTTCGTAGATCATGAAGACAATGATCAGAACGCCGAACACGACCTGTTCGGTTGCTGAAATGATCGTTGCGTCAATAGAGCCATGGAAGACATTGTTGCCAACCGTATTGAGCACCACCGGAAAGAGAAGAATAAAGGCCGCACCAATGAAAGCACCATTGATCGTGCCCAGCCCCCCCAGAATGACCATGAACAGGATTTTGAACGACAGCTTGATGTCAAAAGCCACAGGTTCCAGGGATTTCAAATAGGTGAATGCGAACAGCGCCCCCGCGACACCGCAATAGAAAGCGCTGATCGCAAATGCCTGCAACTTGGTTCGCAACAGAGAGATCCCCATGGATTCCGCCGCAATATCCATGTCGCGCACGGCCATCCATCTGCGACCGGTGCTGCCGCGCGCCATATTCATGGCCAACAGGGTCAGCACAGTCACGATAACAACAAGCACAAAAAACATTTCCATCGGTGAGGTCAAAGATTTGCCGAAGATCACAATGTCCTGGGTCGTTATGATTCCTGATGTATCGTAATTCTTGAACCAGCCGAACTTGTCGATCATCCAGATAATAAAGAACTGAGACGCCAGGGTCGCGACCATAAGATAGATGCCCCGAACCCTTAAGCTGGGCAGTCCAAACAAGATCCCGAACGCCGCCGCGATCAGACCGGACAGGGCCAGTGCCCCAACGAATGGCAAGTCAGGCACCCGCAGGACCAGATTGAAGCATGCAAACGCCCCAGCAGCCATAAATCCGGCCGCCCCAAGCGCCAATTGTCCAGTATAGCCCATGACAATCTGTTGGCCGATCGCTGCGAGCGACAGACACAACCAGGGGATCAGGATCGACGTGTACCAATAATCCGTCTTTACCGTCATTGGAATGATGATAAAGGCCAGCGTCATCAGGACGACAAAATTAATGATGTCGTCTTTCTTGAATGTCATGAAAACCGGTTGTGTACGCATCTGATACTTCCTCCCTATACCCGTCGAATGATTTTCTCGCCAAACAGTCCTTCGGGCCTGTACAGCAGGAAGAAGATCGCCAGCACATATGGTGCCCAGCCTTCGATGGCACCGCCGAAGAACGGACCGATATAGACTTCAAGAACCTTTTCCGTCGCGCCGATAATCAGGCCACCAACGATGGCACCTGGGATCGAAGAAAAACCGCCGATGATCAGGACGGGCAGCGCCTTCAGCGCAAGGTCAACCAGGGCGAACTGGACGCCCGCCCGGGCACCCCACATCATGCCCGCGATCAAGGCAACAATACCCGCCGTCGTCCACACCATCAGCATGATGCTTTTCAAGGGAATGCCGATAGAACTGGCCGCGCCCGCATCATCCGCAACCGCCCTGAGCCCAAGGCCCATCTTGGTGTATTTAAACAGGATTGAGAGGCCGATAATCATCGAGATGGAAACAGTACCCGCCGTCAGATCCAGCGCACTGATAAACAGCCCCGTACTGTCGGCGATCCAGGGAATGGGGAAGTCGCCAATACCAAGGTCCAGGCGTCGCACCTCCACGCCCCAGGCTGCCTGGGCAAGGCCCTCCAGCACGAAGCCAAGGCCAATGGTGGCCATCAGCATGGTATCTTCGCTTTGATTCATAAGCGGCTTCAGGACGAGTCGTTCCGTGAAATAGCCGACAAGGAACATCAGGAAGACCGTGGCGAAAAATGCCAGGACGAAAGGAAGCCCAAGCTCCATCAGGCCAACAAAGGCCAGCACGGCGAAAAACACCATGGCACCCTGGGCAAAATTGAACGTGGAAGAAGCCTTGTAGATCAGCACAAAACCCAGCGCGACCAGCGAATACATAGTCCCTGCCAGCAGCCCGCCGACAACGACTTCGATAAAGAATAAGAATTCAGTCATGGGCCACCCCCAGATATGCGTCGATGACATTCTGATTGGATCTGACTTCGTCGGGTGGACCGTCCGCAATGATCTTGCCATAATCCAGCACGACCACGCTGTCGGAAATGTCCATCACCACGCCCATATCATGTTCGATAAGGATCATTGTGGTGCCAAGTTCGTCGTTTACTTTGAGAATAAAGCGGCACATTTCCCGCTTCTCCTCAACATTCATACCGGCCATTGGCTCGTCCAGCAGCAAGACTTCCGCCCCGGTTGCCAGAGCACGCCCCAGTTCGACCTTCTTCTGCAATCCATAGGGCAGTTTCCCAACCAGCGTATCCCGGATGCCCTGGATCTCCAGAAACTCGATGATTTCTTCGCTTTTTTCGCGATTCTGCTTCTCTTCCCGCTTCGCCTTGGGAAGCTGAAGGGCGACCTCAATGAAACTGGCCGTTTCATGCAGGCGACGCCCCACCAGAATGTTGTCCAGGACCGACATTCTCTTAAACAATGCAAGATTCTGGAACGTCCTTGATATCCCTTTTCGCGCGATGAAATTCGGATTGATCTTCGAGAGCACCTCTCCCTTGAAGGTGATGGTGCCTTCCTGTGGCTTGTATATCCCATTGATACAGTTCAGCAGTGAGCTCTTGCCAGCACCATTGGGACCGATAATGGCCCGTATCTCATGCGTCCGGACTTTGAACGATGTGTCGGTGATTGCTTTGACACCGCCAAAACTTAGCGAGATATTGCTCAGCTCCAGAATGGAGTCACCAATGGGAAATCGTCTTTTTTCGGTCATATCAGCCCTCTAGCTAATCCCTGTTTCGGTCCTGGCAAAACACAGCCCCCTACGATTGTTAATTTTCCGCTCTCAGCACATCACGGAAGTTCTTTCTGCCTTCTTTTGAGATTCCCAGATAAAGTTCCTTCACCTTGGGGTCGCTCAAAAGATCCTGAGCCGGCCCGTGAAGCATCACATGGCCGGTCTCGATGATGTATCCGTAGTTCGCATTTCTCAGCGCAATGTTGGTATTTTGCTCGGCCAGAAGGATGCTAACGCCTTCTTTGACGTTCAATTCCCGAACAATATTGAAAATCTCTTCAACCAGTTGGGGGGCCAACCCCATGGAAGGTTCGTCCAGCAACAGCATCTTTGGCTTTGCCATCATCGCCCGGGCAACAGCGATCATTTGCTGTTCCCCCCCCGACGTGAATCCAGCCTGGCTTTTGCGCCGTTCCTTCAGTCGCTTGAAATAATTGTAAATCTTTTCCAGCTCATTCTTGAGCTCACTCTTGGAGAGCTTTCTGGAATAGGCGCCTGCGATGATGTTTTCCTCGACCGTTAAATGACCGAAGCAGCGCCGCCCCTCCAGAACCTGAACCATGCCAAGACCAACCATTACGGCAGGGTCCTGGTTTTTCACAGGCATCCCATCATAGGTGATCGTGCCGCGTGTCACCTTGCCCCGTTCTGACGCCAACATGGTAGAAACGGCTTTCAGGGTTGTGCTCTTGCCCGCGCCGTTTCCGCCCAGCAAGGCAACGATCTTACCGCGTGGCACGCTCAGGGATACGTCATGCACTGCAGCGATGACGTTGTCGTAAACAACTTCAATACCATCGATTTCCAGTATGTTGCCTGATGTTTCGGTCATATTACTTCCACCATCTGATTTTCGCGGGCTGAATGTCGCGGCTGTTTAGTGCGGGCCTGATCTCAGTACGGCTTGCAGGCCGCCGAAAATAACCAGGGGGGAGACGTGAAAACGGTCACACTGATATACCGAATTCAAACTCCCCACCTGGCCTAGTCAGCTTTGGTCCCTACGAACACTGTTTGGGTGTAATGTTGTTTTCACTCGCAAACTTGGCGGCGGATTCCTCCACCAACTTACGAATGAAACCGGGATCCAGGGGTGCCTCCCAGTCCGTGACCTGCACGAACTTGGTGCCATCCCATTGCATCATGGCGAACTTGCCCGCACCCTCGTGGTTTGCACACGAAATGGCGAACGGCGCGACCATGCCTTTCACGCCGATTTCACCCAGGCGTTCTTCCGTCATGTTCAGGGCTTCGTATCCATCCCTGAATTCTGCACCTGTTACGGCCTTACCGACCTTATTGTGCATTTCCTGGGCGATGCGCAGTGCTTCTACCCACATAACGGCAGCGCCAAGGCCCCGGTTCCAATACACGGACCCGACACGCTTTTCATCCGCCAGGTTCCCCTTGCCGCTGCCATAGACCTGTTCTTTGATCCGTTGCACCAAGGGGTATTGATCCCCTGGCAAGGCATTGGCCATAGCATAGGTGCCTTTTGCAGCATCCCCGGCAGGATACATGTCTTCTTCAGCCGCACCGAAGGTGACATAGATCATGCGTTCCCGTGGGAAACCGACCCGGGCTGCGTTAGTCATTGCGGTGGAGTTCATACCGGAACCGGCACCCCAGAAAGTGACCCAGTCTGGATTTTCCCGTCGGATCTGCAGCCATTGAGATTGCTGCTCCAGGCCCGGTGGTGGGATCGAGATTTCGACGAGTGTCACCCCCCAGTCCTCAGCGATCTTTCGCATCGCTGGCAGGGGCTCACGGCCATAGGCGGAGTCAATGTGAAGGTGCACGATCTTCTTGCCCTTCATCTTGTCGATACCGCCTTCCTGTTCGGCCATGAACTTCATTTTCACCGCAATCTGCGACCAATAGTGACTGGCGGCGTTAAACACCCAGGGCCATACCCGGCCATCGGCGGCATCGGTGCGTCCATACCCGTATTGGGCCAGGACAACCTGATCCTCAGCCATACGGTTGATAACGGCATAAGCGCCCGGCGTGCCCAAAGTATCGAACACGACAATCCGCTGGCCGTCCTTTTCAAGCAGGCGTTGATAGCACTCAACCGTTTTAACGGCGTTATACTCTGTTTCACACTCTTGCCATGTCAGCATGACGCCATTTACGCCGCCGTTCATGTTGACATAGTTCATGTAGTCGATTTGAGCGCCATAATAGCCCGTTCCCATAGCGGAATAGGGACCAACGCGGCTGCTGGCGACCGGGAAATACTGAGATTCCTGAGCGCTGGCATTTTGAGTAAACATGAAAATCGAGGCTGCTGCCGCGATGAAGGTCAAAACCAAGTTTCGTTGCCTTCTATGTTTCATCTGCTTCCTCCCTTTTGGATCGTTATTATTGGATCGGTTGAAATTTTTATTTCACCTTTTGCTTCGACACACTCGCCCCACAAGCGTCGACCGATTTGACAAACTGGCATCGGTACCGGGACGACCAAGTCGTCAACATCACCATCAAACCCTTAACTGCGCTGGCCGGCCAAAACTCATGACGCTTTTGACAGGCCGCACCAACGCGACAAAGTTACCGGGTTCGTTTCTGTGTTTGGGAGAGTGATCGCCATCAATCGGGAGCCACGCTCAACAAAGATCGTCGTTGGGTGGACGCAAATGGCCTGTAAACAGGGCGATGCCTGCATGCTTAAATTCCCCCCTACCAGGACGTGCCCGGACTATTATTTTTCGCTCCCATTCCCGTTGCCCGACCATCATGGAGGACGTCATCGCAGGAGCTTTTTGCTGCCGCTTCGACACCCACAAAACCGTTCAGTCGGACGGCAGGCGTGTGTCATTGCGATCGCTTGGGGGAATTACCGCAATTTATATGCCAGAATTAAAAATGAAGAAAATCAATATGTTATATTTTTCAAGATTAAAAAGTGAGACATATTGTCCATTTCCACCAGACAAATTGACCGAAATTTGAGGCGCGATCCCATGAATCTATCTTTGACACCAGTCTGGGAATTCTGCCGGTCGCCAGCGATCCTCCGGTTCATCCCCGCGTGTGCGGAGAACACGCCATGCGTGAACGCGCCAGCCACCTTGAATTGAGCGCGGCGGAATCTGGATAAACGGAAGCTTAATAGATACGTATTTTTGTGCATCTCAATGTGTGTATGCCTCACCGTATTAGGAGTCCCCCTAAGGCGCGAATGATGCGATCCGCCGCTCATCGACATCTACGCCCAGCCCAGGCCCATTGGGGCAGGGCGCAACGCCCCCGCGCCGAAGTGCATCGCCCGATACGGGGCTGTCTGCAAGAAAATCGCATCCCAGATTCAATTTCCAATCAAGTTGAGGGACCGCACAGGCAGCATGAATCATTGCGCGGGTCGCGAGTCCAGATTCCATCATCATGGCCAGCCCTACTGACAGGCCTAACCCATCCGCGATCGTCGCCGCACGTATCATAGCACCCAGCCCACCAAGCTTTATTGTCTTGAGGCTAAGGCCGGCGATGGCATTCAACTGGGCAAGAGCCGTGATATCATTAAGCCCGTGAATAGCCTCGTCTGCCGAGATCGGTGCCGGCGATTGTCGCGCGAGCATGGCCATGCGGGCATTGTCCACGCTGATCGGTTGTTCCAGATATGCGATTCCAGATTCCGCGGCTGCACGCGCGAAACGCAGAGCGGTCGGAATGGTCCATGCCATATTCGCGTCCGCCGCAAGAAAGATGTCATCCCCCAGTGCGGATCGTATCGCTTTGAAGGTCTCGATGTCGTTACGCACGTCATCAATGCCAACCTTCAGCTTGAATCCTGCAACACCATCTGCGCGCAACACTTCCACCGATGTGAGCGTCTCAGCCAACGTGCCATCACCGCCAACAATTGACAGAACCGGCACCTCTGTGCGCCAACACCCACCAAGCAGCTTTCTCAAAAGAAACCAGATTGAGGCAATTTGAGTATCCGGATAGCCTCCTTAGATGACAAAACTTCCATTCCGTTATTTCAAGACGTCACCCGAGATCATCCGGCTCGCAGTCATGATGCACGTTCGGTATCCACTGTCACTTCGCTATGTTGAAGACTTGCTCCATAAACGCAGGATCGATATCTGTCATGAGACGGTGCGCTATTGGTGGAGCCGTTTCGGGCCAATGTTCGCCGGTGAAATCCGGAAATGTCACGTTACAAACCGTTCATATTCAAATTGGTGGTGGCATCTGGATGAGGCGTTAGTGAGGATCAATGGAGAAACCCACTATCTGTGGCGTGCTGTTGACCACGAAGGAGAAGTGCTGGAGTCCTTTGTTACGGAACGCCGCGACCACAAGGCTGCATTAGCATTCTTGAAGAAAGCAGTGAAACGATATGGCCAACCGAAGGTCATTGCGACGGATCGACTGAGGTCCTACCGGTTGCTATGGAGGTCGTTAGGAAAACTATAGCGTCGAGATTTTCCAATTGCCATTTCGTCGACGAGAGCGAGCCATGCCCAGGTTTAGGCTCAAACGAAGTTTGCAGAAACTCTCGTCCATCCACCCTAACATTTCCAACTACTTCAACTTTCAAAGACACCTTATCTCAAGAGACGAGATCGCATTTGTCTGATGGTGTGGACGGCTCCACCCAAACGGCATCACGATGTGCCATATTGGTGCTGTTTGAAACCAACAGTGGGAAGGAGCCATTCACATGACGATTACAACACTCGGGATTGATCTCGCCAAGTCGGTTTTCCAGTTGCACGGTGTGAACGCGCGAGGGGCCGTTGTTTTGCAGAAGAAGCTGCGGCGTGGCGCTGTTCTCACTTTTCTGAGTAAACTCGAGCCATGCCTGATCGGCATGGAGGCTTGCGCCACGTCGCATTACTGGGCGCGGTAGATTGCAGCTCTTGGACATACAGTACGTTTGATCCCACCTTCCTATGTGAAGCCCTACGTCAAACGACAAAAGAACGATGCCGCAGATGCTGAAGCCATCTGTGAGGCAGTCACGCGCCCGAACATGCGCTTTGTGGCCGTAAAGACTGAGGAGCAGCAAGGTGTTCTTGTACTACACCGTTCTCGCGACCTTCTGATGCGACAGCGTACGATGATCCTCAATGCAATCCGCGCTCATTTTGCTGAGTTTGGGATTATCACTGCGCAGGGACCTCGAAAGGTGATCGACCTGGTTAGCCGACTTCGTGATGATGATAGCCTTGGACTGCCGGATGTTGTCCGCTCCGCGCTTTTGGCTTTGGCGATTCAACTCGACAGTCTGGCTGTCGAGGCTCGAAATATCGAACGGCGACTGATGGCATGGCACAAACAGAGTGTGGCAAGTCAGCGACTTGAGACAATCCCGGGCGTCGGCATCCTAACGGCGACCGCGCTTGCCGCCAGCGTGCCTGACCCGAGTGTGTTCAAATCCGGTCGCCAGTTTGCAGCCTATCTTGGCCTCGTGCCCAGACAGAACTCGTCGGGTGGCAAAGATCGTCTTGGGCATATATCGAAGATGGGCAACGGTTATCTACGCAAGCTGCTTGTTGTTGGCGCGACCTCTGTCACGCGACGAGCGCCAACCATCGACACACGTACTGGCGTCTGGGTCAGATCCCTCCTCAAATGCAAGCCGATACGGGTTGTGACAGTCGCCATCGCTAACAAGGCCGCACGTATTGCGTGGGCGCTGCTCACAAAGGAAGAAGCCTATAAGGCAGCCTCGGCTAGCTGAACAGGGCCAACTATGGGGCCAACTAAACGGAAAAGAACACGCGGCGCACGATCCAGCCGCAATGAGATGCAAGGGCTAGCGTGAGTGATGATGATCAAACGGGACCGCTACCAGGACACCCCGAAGTGGTGTCTGGGCATTAAAGCTCGATTGTCTGATTGGGACCTGGCATGCGGACTTCATCAGGGCCAGTGGCTGTATGCATCGCGTCAAAAGGCCGGACACATGACCGCACCCCGCAACGATCAAAATCAGCTCAAATCAGCCCTTGCGCAAAAGGAGCCGTCCACACATGACACCACCCGCGTTTGCAAACCATCCCGGCAGTAATCAGGTTCAATTGGAAACCTCAATTGTCCCACTTTCAGCATTTTAGTTTAAAACCATATCCGTAAAATAAAACGATCTATACTGAGTAAAATGCTTGTCGACATCGAAATTCCTATGCCATGATGCTGTATGGATGGAGACAGAAAACAAGGGTAAAAAATGTCAAAAATTATGAAAATTGCCTTTGAAGAGCACTTTATGACACCAGGATTTCAGGAATACTCAAAGAGTTTTCTGGGATTGATTGATAGTGATGTCGCTCAAAAAATTACTCAGCGTCTATCTGATTTTGATGATGAACGCCTTAAACTCATGGATGCGCATGACATTGAGCTGACGGTTTTGTCGCAAACTGGTCCTGGTGTTCAAGGAGAAACGGACACAGCACGCGCAATTGAACGCGCCCGCTATAGTAATGATTTTCTGGCGGATCGCATCAGCGCCCATAAGGGCCGATTGGGTGGGTTTGCGGTTCTTCCAATGCAGGATCCAAAAGCTGCTTCGGAAGAACTTGAGCGCGCCGTAACGCAATTGGGTCTGAAGGGGGCGCTGGTGAATGGCCACACTGGTGGCACCTATTACGATGCCCCGCAATACGATGTTTTTTGGGAACGGCTTCAGGCCCTGGATGTCCCCTTCTATTTGCATCCGACCGATGCAAAGACACAACCGTTTAGCTTTGCTGACCATCCGGAAATGCAAGGTGCGACCTGGGGCTGGGGTGTAGAAACGGCCAGCCATGCATTGCGCCTGCTATTCGGAGGGGTCTTTGATCGCTTTCCCAACATAAAGATTGTCTTGGGACATATGGGTGAGGGATTGCCCTATCTGCGGTGGCGCTTTGACAGTCGCTTTGCCGTCTATCATCACGGTATCAAGCTGGCGCGCAAGCCGTCCGAGTATCTGGGATCGAACATCGTCATCACAACATCAGGTGTCTGCTCGCATCCCGCTTTGATCGGCGCGATTGGAGAATTGGGAGAGGACGCGGTCATGTTCTCGATCGACTATCCTTATGAGAGCACCGAAGAGGCCTGCACCTTCATTGAGACAGCGCCGCTGGATGATGCAACCCGCCGCAAAGTGTGCCGCGACAATGCCGCGCGCCTTTTCAAACTTTAAGAAAGCTCCTCCTTATGACTCGATCTTTTCGTATCGGACAAATTGTCCCCAGTTCCAACACCACCATGGAAACTGAGATTCCGGCACTGTTGACGGCCAGACAGACCATTCTACCGGAACGCTTCACCTTTCATTCCAGTCGTATGCGCATGAAAACGGTCCGCAAGGAAGAGCTGGCCGCAATGGATGCACAATCCGATCGCTGCGCTCTGGAGCTTAGCGATGCACGCATGGATGTCATGGGGTATGCCTGCCTGGTTGCAATCATGTCGATGGGCCATGGCTACCACCGCACATCATCTGAGCGATTGCATCAGGTCACCGTATCGAATGGTGGCCCGTGCCCAGTAGTTACCAGTGCCGGGGCGCTGTGTGATGCCCTGGGTGTGATTGGGGCAAAGCGGGTTGCGCTGGTCGCACCTTATATGAAGCCACTAACCGAAATGGTCGTCGATTACATCCAAAATGAAGGATATGAGGTGGCCATTTGGCGCGCCCTTGAGATCCCAGACAATTTGGAGGTGGGGCGTCATGATCCTGCCAAACTGCCCGGAATTGTCTCCGAGATGAATGTCGGGGACGTCGATGCAATCATCCTGTCCGCCTGTGTCCAAATGCCATCCTTGCCTTCCGTTGGCTTGGTGGAGGCGATGACGGGCAAGCCTGTGATCACGGCGGCTATTTCGACAACCTATGCAATGCTGAAAGAGTTGGGATTGGAACGCCGGGTTCCGGGTGCAGGTGCGCTTCTGTCTGGTGCGTATTAAGGGGGGAATGCGATGACAAACTTACTGTATGGCGCAAATGTGAATGCGAATGGTATACGCCAACATTACCTGCGCTATGGCGGGTCTGACGGCGTGCGCAAAGACCGCGACCCCGTAATCGTGATTCCGGGTATCACCAGCCCAGCCATCACCTGGGGTTTTGTCGGTGAACATATCGGCGCATGTTTCGACACCTATATTCTGGATGTTCGTGGGCGCGGTCTATCGGAGGCCTCTGACAGTCTGGACTACGGCATCAATGCGCAAGCCGACGATGTGCTGGAATTTGCAAAAGCCTTGGGTCTATCGCGCTACAGCCTTGTTGGACATTCCATGGGGGCACGCATCGGCATGCGCGCCTTGCGCCGTGGCGATACCAGTCCGCAGCGTTTGGTTATGGTTGATCCGCCCGTCTCTGGGCCGGGTCGTCGCGAATATCCTTCCAAGCTGCCCTGGTATATCGACAGCATGGCGGCGGCGCGTAAGGGCATGGATGCGGACGCGATGCGCGCCTTCTGCGCAACCTGGACTGAAGAGCAATTGCTGTTGCGGGCAGAGTGGCTGCATACCTGCGACGAGCGCGCCATCCGTCAAAGCTTTGACGAATTCCACACCGATGATTTCCATGCTGACATTCCCCATGTGACACAGCCTGTTCTGCTGGTGCGTGCTGGCAAGGGCGGCGTGATTCTGGATGAGGATGTGGCGGAAATGCAATCCATGAAACCGGATATGCTGGTCTCAACCGTTGCGAATGCGGGCCATATGATCCCCTGGGATGATGAACCGGACTTTTATCGATCCATGGGTGATTTCCTGGGTGCAACCATTGCGTAGGTCTTACGACTCATTTCCGAGGAGGAGATACAATGCCAATCAGTGATCATCAGATGATAGAATCCTGGCGCGAGGTTCTGCGCCTGTCCAATTTGGAAAAGGGGCAGATCGTTACGATCCTGACCAGTGTCGCGACACATCCGCAAACCTTACAGACAGCGAAAATCGCTGCTCAGTCCATGGGGGCGATTGTCAGCCAATTGGATCTACCGCCCGTAAATGGTGAAAAGGCCTTTAGTCGCGATGCCCTGGCCTATCTGGGTACGACGCCTTTGACCGGCAACCGCGCTGCCATTGCGGCCCTGACGGAAAGTGATCTCGTTCTGGACCTGATGACGCTGCTGTTCTCACCCGAGCAGTTGGATATCCTGAAGACGGGTACGAAAATCCTGCTGGCTGTGGAACCACCGGAAGTTTTGGCCCGCATGGTGCCAACGCTGGAGGACAAGGCCCGCGTTGCCCATGCGGCCAAACAGATTGAAGGCGCGAAGGAAATGCGGGTCTCGTCCCCCGCTGGAACAGATCTCGTGTGTATATTGGGGGAGTTCCCCGTGATCCAGGAGTATGGCTTTGTCGATGAGCCCGGACGATGGGATCACTGGCCCAGTGGGTTCGTTCTGACCTTTCCAAATGAGGGCGGCAGCAACGGGACCATTGTCGTTGACCAAGGCGATATCCTGTTGCCCCAGAAATCCTATTGCCGTGATCCCATAACGATCACCATGCAAGGCGGTCGCGCGACGCGCATCGAAGGGGGCGTGGATGCTGAACTGCTGCGCGAATACATGGCCAGCTTCAATGATCCAGAAGCGTATGCCATGTCCCATATTGGCTGGGGCCTGCAGCCACGCGCGAAATGGTCAACGCTGGGCCTGTATGATCGGGAAGCAACCATTGGCATGGATGCCCGTGCTTATGCCGGAAATTTCCTGTTCTCGCTGGGGCCGAATAATGAGGCGGGCGGCAGCAGAACAACCGCCTGTCACATGGATATCCCACTGCGCAATTGCACCGTCAGCATCGATGACCAGATTGTTGTGAAAGACGGCGTGCTCGTCTCGGAGAATGCAGCATGAGCGAAGACCTTGTAACCCTGGAGCCCTATCGTCGACAGGGCTTTGGCAGCCAGATGGATTTTATCGGCGGTGTTGGTTTGCTGATTATTGATCTAGTGAATGGTTTTGCAGATCCTGAAATTTTCGGGGGAGGTAATATTCCAGGTGCCATTGCTGAAACAGAAAAGCTTTTAGCCGAGGCCAGAGCCGCAGGATGGCCCGTTGCCCATAGCCGTATTGTCTATGCAGATGATGGCAGCGATCACAATATCTTTTCGGTCAAAGTACCCGGCATGCTGACGCTTACCGAAAATGCCCATCGCAGTCAGATTGTTCCAGAACTGACACCTGTATCTGGTGAACTGGTGGTTCGAAAGAATGTCCCTTCTGCTTTTTTTGGCACTAATCTGGCACCCTGGCTGACGGAGCGTGGCGTTCGGACTCTTGCCATTGCCGGTGCTGTCACAAGCGGTTGTGTCAGGGCCAGCGTCGTGGATGCAATGTGCTACGGCTTCCGTCCCGCAGTGATTTCAAATTGTGTCGGTGATCGTGCGATCGCGCCACATGATGCCAATCTGTTCGACATGGGTCAGAAATACGCTGAGGTTCTAAATCTGCAAGACGCACTTCCACGTTTGAAAGAGGCATCGACTAGGCCTTAACTTTATGCGGTAACGCTGATAATTGCTGAAAAGGTCACCATTCCGAGACAGAACGGGTATCTTGGTTGAAAATCCTTATTTTGGGATGAATTTATATCTCTAATGGATGGATTGACTTTCTTGCAGCAAAATTATTTGATCAGTATACTGCTTAAATATAAAAAACAATTGCCACAATGATTGGCAGGATGGAAGGGAAAGTCAGATGAGTTGGGCGAGGGCGATATCTGTTTCTGAATTGCAAGAAAAGGGCTGTGCTGGCGTTCTTTTGAACGGGTTGAACGTTGCCCTGTTTCATCTTGATGGCGACTATTTCGCAACTGGGAATGTCTGTACCCACCAATTTGCCTTGCTGACGGATGGTCATGTCGAAGACGGTTGTGTTGAATGCCCATTGCATCAAGGGCTGTTTGATATTCGCACCGGCAAAGCCCAAGGCAGCCCCGTCACAAAAGATATCCCAACTTATGCCGTAAAGATTGAAGACGACATTCTCTATGTCGATACGGATATGCCTGGTCAGACTGTGGCAACAACTGAGCCCAAGGCTGAAAATATAACGTCCACCTCTTCCAGAATCGTGATCGTTGGCGCGGGGCAGGCGGCGGGTCGCGCTGCAGAGGCGATGCGGGACGCTGGCTTTAACGGCACAATTCAAATGATTGGCGATGAAACCAGCGCGCCCTACGAACGTCCCCCACTTTCCAAGGCGATCCTGACGGGTGCGGCCAGTGCAGACACATGCGCCCTTTTTGCATCAGATAGAATGGCGGCTTTGGACATTGACCTGATCACCAATACCCGCGTCGATGATATCGATCGAAAGGCCAGAACGCTGACTTTATCCGGCGGGACGAAAATCACCTATGATGCCTTGCTTTTGGCAACTGGTGCGCGGGTCCGCCCGCTGCCTATCGAAGGGGCAGAGTTAGAGGGAGTGCACTATCTAAGAACCCTTGATGATGCGATGCGACTGAAGGCTGCAATGGAAAAGTCCCAGTCACTCGTAATTGTTGGGGCTGGGTTTATCGGCCTGGAAGTTGCCTCCAGTGCGCGGCAGTTAGGCAAAACTGTTACCATTCTGGAACGTGAAGAACGGGTCATGACCCGGGTTCTTCCAGAGGCGGCATCTACAATTCTTGAAAGCCGTGCGACGGCCAATGGCGTTGATATTCGGTTGGGCGTGCAGCTTGAAAAACTGTCAGGCACCGCAGGCCATGTAGACACTGTACAACTGGCCAATGGGGATGCCATTGCGGCGGATCTGGTGCTCGTTGGGATTGGGGCAATTCCCAATATCGAATTGGCACAAAAGGCAGGTCTGTCCGTTCGGGATGGCGTGATCGTCGATGCCCAAGGCCGAACCTCAGATGCTCATATCTGGGCTGCAGGCGATGTCGCACAATATCCACACGCCCGCGATGACGGCCCCAAGCGGTTGGAGTCCTGGCACAATGCAGAAGAACAAGGTCGATGCGCGGGGCGCAGCATGGCGGGTTTGCCAACAGATTATTCGGCACTGCCCTGGTTTTGGTCTGATCAATTCGATGGCAGCATACAGGTCGTTGGTATTCCTCAATCCAATAACGAGACCGTATTGCGCCCAGGCACAAATTCAGAAGGTCCCGCCGTATTTTGTCTGGATGACAAAGGTCACCTGACGGCTGTCATCGGTTTTGATAATCCGTCGGCGATTTCCTTAGGACGTAAGGTGATTCCCAAACAGGAGCCGATTGATCTTTCCCTACTGATCGGATCACCAAGCCAGAACGATCTGGAAGAACAGGAGTCAGAAGAAATGACGATCAGCAATCGCTATCGCTGGCCGGATGCTGGGGCTGAGGCCATCCCAGATTGGGTTTACACGGATGAAACGATCTATGGACGGGAAGTTGAGAAGATCTTTCATGGCCGCACTTGGAACTATGTCGCGTTGGAAGCTGAAATTCCAGAACCAGGCGATTTCGTGCGTTCCAATGTCGGACCAACCCCGGTGGTTGTTGTTCGCGGTGAGGATGGTGCGATCAATGTCTTTGAAAATCGCTGTGCCCATCGGGCGGCGGAGTTCTGTCGGGAGCAACGCGGCAAAGCAACTGAATTCGTCTGTCCCTATCACCAATGGACCTATGATCTTGAGGGTAATCTGAGCGGCGTGCCATTCAGACGCGGTGTTGCCGGAAAAGGCGGCATGGCCAAAGACTTCAAACCAGAAGAGCATGGGGTAAAGAAGCTGTTTGTCACCACCCGTCGTGGTGTGGTCTTTGCGTCTTTTGCAGAAGGCATGGAATCAATAGAAGACTATATGGGACCTGAGATCCTGACAGATTTTGATGCGACATTTGATGGTCGGAAACTCAAAATTCTGGGCTACTATCGCAACACGCTGCCAGGAAATTGGAAATTATACCACGAGAACCTTAAAGACCCTTATCACGCTACACTATTGCATACCTTTCTGGTTACTTTCGGATTGTTGGTGGCAGGTAACAAATCGGAAATGATCTGCGATGCGACCGGCCGCCACGGAACGATGGCTTCGGCAAAAAGTGATGGGAAAAAGATTGATGAAGCAACCCGCAAAGAGATGCGGGCCTATCGTGAAGGTATGGGCCTGAATGAACCGCGCTTTATGGATTTCATTGAGGAGTTTGACTCCCCCTGGTCAGTGACAATGCAAACCATTTGGCCAAACCTAATCGTGCAACGGGAAATGAATACCTTGGGGGTTCGCCAAATCGTCCCGCAAGGTCCGCATAGCATGATTATGAATTGGACGATGTTCGGTTATGAAGGGGATGATGAAGAAATGACCCGGCATCGCCTGCGCCAAGGAAACTTGATGGGCCCTGCTGGGTTCCTTGGATTGGAAGACAACGAGGCAATTAAATTTGTCCAGGACGGCATGAAGCATAGCTCCGGTGGCGATCATTTGGTCGCGCTGGACCCTGATACGCCCACCGGGACATCTGATACTTTAATTTCGGAGTCCGCAATTCGGGGCATGTATCAATATTGGCGCAAAGAAATGGGGCTTTAGGAGGACATGTCTGTGACCAAAATCCAATCCATACCCACAAAACAAATGACAGAAGTAACGCTGGACCGTCTCGCTCTACGCCTGGAGATCGAGGAATTCAATGCTCGATATTGCCATGCGCTGGACGATGGAAACCTACAAAATTGGCCCGATTTTTTTACCGAAGATGGGTTTTACAGTATCACAGCGCGTGAGAATTTCGATGCCAATCTTCCCGTTGGCTTGGTCTATTGTGAAGGGCGTGGCATGATGAAGGACCGGGCCTTCGCGATTGCCAACACAGCCATGTTCGCCCCCCGCTATCTTCGTCATCACCTCAGCAATACACGGGTTATTAAAGAACATGCCGATGGAGTGATTGAGGCAACCGCAAATTACATCGTTTTGCAGGTGCTGCATGACGATCCGGTTTCTACAATTCACCAAGCCGGATTTTACAAGGATGAGTTTTGCCGCACAGAAACGGGCACATTGCTGTTACAGAAACGAATCTGTGTCTATGAAAACCTGATGATCCCCAATGCCGTTGTGCTGCCAGTCTAACGCACTGTTTTATTTCGGATCAAACACTGTCCGACCAAGATGATTATTGCCATCAATCAACCTGATCAAGGTGGTGATAAAAGCATTCCGTTCCTGAGGCATCAGTGGTTCCAGCAAACGATCCTGTGCCCGTTGCATGGCGGCCTGCATATCTCTGGTAATCGCAGCACCTTCTGGCGTTAACCGCGCCAGTACCATGCGTTTGTCAACTTCACTACGGCACCGCTCCACAAGTCCCCGCTTGCTGAGGCGCACCAATACGTCAGCAACATTGGTGCGATCCAGACCCAATTCCTTACCCAAAGAGTTTTGGTCCAAGTCAGGCGTATGCCCAAGGGCCGTCAAAACGCCATACTGTACCGGAGTAATATCAAACTCCTTACATTCTTCAAAAAATAGCGCATGATGTATCTGATGAAGGCGCCGGACTAAATATCCTGGTCGTGACCAAAGCGGCATGCGATCAAACAGCATGGAACCACGATTGTCTTCTGCAATCGCATTCATCTTCGTTTTCACTAAATTTTCTCCCTAATTTTTCTTTGAACTGTTTCTTCTGAACTATACGCGGCTTCCAGCACCATATTCCAGCAAAAGATTACATATTTTTAGTCAGTATATGTCATATACACCTAAAGCTGTTTTGATTCTGGTTTAGGCGGGTTTTATCCATTATTTCAGACATTAAATTCCATCACTGCAAGAAGGCATCGAAATTTATAACTGGGAAAGCCCCTTATTTCCCATGCAAGATTACACAAATCTATCTTGACATAGAAAAAATTCCATCAGTACACTGCTGAATAACAAACATGCGTTGACTCGAAATTGAGCGCTGAAAACAGGGCCACCGAGCAACAGGATGGGCAGAGGTAGTTATGGGGTTAAAGGGGCATCTGTATGCGACCGTCACTATTGATCGGGGGACCTGTTAATGGAGACCCTGATACGGCTGGCGTCAGCGATTGATCGATTAAATTTGATGGTCGGGAAAGGTCTGTCAATGCTGATGCCCCTTGTTGTGGGCTTGGCGGCGTCTGTTGTTCTTCTCCGCTACGCCTTAAACGTAGGGTACCCATGGCTGTCTGAGACCTTCATTTGGTTGAACGGTGTAATTTTTACTCTCGGCGCAGCGTATCTGTTGGTAATCGACCAACATGTGCGGGTCGATGTATTATATGCCCGAATGTCAGTGCGCTGTCAGGCTGTGATGCACATTCTGGGGGTGACCCTACTTATGTGGCCGATGGTCTATGCCATTGGGATAACCGGCTGGCCAAGCGTGTACCGATCCATTCTCGCTATGGAGCAATCAGCGACAATGGGCGGCCTTCCCGTCATGTATCTTTTAAAAGCCTGCATTCCCCTCTTTTGCGTGTTGGTAGCATTACAAGGGCTTTCCATGGTGATCCGCGCAATTGCCGTCCTGTCTGGACATTCCGAAACGCTGAGACCAGCTCATCTGGAAAGCCAAAACCATGTTTGATGATATGGGTGCCGTCCTGGCTATGCTGTTGTTTTTGACAGCGTTTGTTGTGTTATTGAGCGGCTTCCCTGTCGCCTTTGCTTTGGGCGGGACCGCCGTTATCTTTGCCTTTCTGGGTATGCTTTCTGGGGACTTCGTTTGGGGAATGATGTCATCCGTCGCGGGGCGGATGATTGACTTGATGACCAATGAAACCCTTGTCGCCGTGCCACTTTTCGTCTTCATGGGCGTCGTCTTGGAGCGTTCCCAGATCGCGGAAGACCTGTTGATAACGATGGGCCAAGCCTTTGGTAAGATGCCAGGCGGACTTGGAATTTCCGTTATTCTGGTTGGTGGCTTGCTGGCGGCATCAACCGGCGTTGTTGGTGCTACTGTACTGGCAATGGGGTTGATCAGCCTGCCTGCCATGATCCGCGCAAATTACAATAAGTCACTGGCAAGCGGCATTATCTGTGCATCAGGGACAATGGCGCAGTTAATCCCACCCTCAACAGTTTTGATTATGCTCGGGATAATGCTTCAGAATGCCAACACACAGGCAAACCTGAAAATGGGCAGGTTTGACACCAGCATCGTAACCATCACGGATCTGTTTGCCGCTGCCTTGTTGCCAGGCGTGATCCTGATGGTCATGTATATACTTTATGTCATGCTTCGTGCTTTCCTGAAGCCTTCAGACTGTCCAGCTCTTGTGATGACGGCTGAAGAACGTGAAACCCTACTGCCCAGAATATTGGCCGCCGTTGTTCCCCCCGTCACCCTTATCTTGATGGTGCTTGGCTCTATTCTCACAGGCATTGCGACGGCAACTGAATCTGCTGCGGTCGGTGCAATTGGTGCCTGCCTGCTGGCAGTATTCAAGCGACGGTTTGCCCTGTCGACGATCTGGGATGTATCAAAAAAATCCCTGGTCATCAGCAATATGATCTTTGCCATTTTAATTGGTGCCACATTGTTCTCGATGGTTTTCCGGGGATTGGGTGGGGAGGAAGTCATCGAAGAAATAGTATCCGATCTGCCAGGTGGAGTGATTGGCGCGACAATTTTTGTTCTGTTGCTGATGTTTCTCCTGGGTTTTTTGATCGATACATTTGAGATCATTTTCATTGTTGTCCCGATCTTCGCCCCGATTCTAATCATCATGGGCATGGACCCGATTTGGCTGGGTATCGCGATGGCGATCGTGCTGCAAACCAGCTATCTGACTCCCCCTTTTGGTTTTGCGATCTTCTATCTGCAGGGCGTTGCCCGCGGATTAAAGGGGACGACCATTTACCGGGGGGTCATTCCGTTTGTCATTATTCAAATTCTAGCAATTGCCGTCATCTGGGTTTTCCCCCGGTTGGCGACATGGTTGCCAGAAGTGCTCTTCTGAGGCTGAGCAAACGTCTGCCCAGAAGAATTCCCGAGCAAACAAGCTCATAGACACATACAGGGTGATAGAGGGAGACCACAATGAAGCGTAGAGATTTTATCAAGACGGCAAGCACCGTCGGCGTGGTGGGTGCAGCTGCATCCGCCTTTGCGACCCCCGCGATTTCGCAAAACCGAATTGAATGGAAAATGCAAACAACCTGGCGGGAAAATTCACCGCTGTTGTGGACCGGACCGAAGCTGGTCGCTGATTATGTTTCGAAAATGAGTGGCGGTCGACTGACGATCAAACTGTACGCTGCTGGTGAAATTGCGCCACCGCTGCAGGTCATGGACGTTGTTGCTGATGGTGGCCTGGAAATGGGTCATGGCTATCCTCCGTATTGGGCTGGAAAACTGCCGGCGATGCAATTCTTCACCCCGCTGCCCTTCGGTATCACAACACAGGAACAGAATGCCTGGTTCCTGTATGGCGGTGGCCAGGAAATTGCCGACAAGGTTTATGGTGAATTAGGCGTCAAGTTCCTGCCCAGCGGTAATACATCGGTTCAATCTGCTGGTTGGTTTAACAAGGAAATCAACAGTATCGAAGATTACCAGGGCATGAAGATTCGTTCTGGCGGCTTGGGTTCCAAAGTCTTGGCAAAAGTCGGTGCGACACCGGTTCAAATGCCATTGGGTGAAGTGCCGCAGGCCCTGCAGACCAACAGCATTGATGGGGCTGATTTCGTTGGTCCGTTCAATGACATGGCATTTGGTCTGCATAAGGTTGCCAAGTATTGCTACTGGCCTGGTTGGATGGAACCTTGTGGTGTGTTGGATTGCTTCATCAACAAAGCTGCATGGGATGGCCTTTCGGACGACCTGAAGGCTATCGTTGAGGCCGCCAATGCGATGGCCAACAATGTTGTCCTGTCTGAGTTTGTTGCTAAGAACGCGCAAGCGTATCAGACACTGCAGACAGAGCATGGCGTTAAAATGCAGTTCCTGAATGATGAAACGCTGGCTGTCCTGGGCAAGATTGCCGGTGAAGTCATCGTCGAAGCATCAGAAGCAGATGCATTGAGCAAGGAAGTGTATGATAGCCTGATGTCATTCCGTAAACTGGTGATGCCATACACCAACACATCAGAACTGGCCTTCTTGAATGCACGTAACCTGGACTTCCCTTACGGTGGTTAAGGCCTGAGGGTATGTATAATGGGGCTTTGCCGACACCGTGCGTTTCTGCAGGGTGTCGGCAATCCTCACTTTTTCAAAAATAGGATTGATACTTTATGCTAGATCAAGGCATTGGTGCCCGCGTATTGCGCAAGGAAGACGACCGGCATCTCCACGGGCGGGGTCAATTTGTCGGTGATCTGGCAATGAAGGGGCTGAAAGAAGTTGCCTTCCTTCGAAGCAATCTGGCCCACGGCCGTATCCGAACCATCTCAAAGCCTGCTGGCAAAGAAGCATTGATCGTCACCGCCGCCGATTTGAAGACTATAAAACCAATTTTTGCTGACTCAAGCATACCGGGTTTTAAGGCTTCAAACTATCCCGCCCTTGCAACAGACAAGGTACGATTTGTTGGGGAATGCCTGGCAGCGTGTATTGCAGATACCCGCGCCGCAGCCGAAGACCTAGCAGAAGAGATTGAGGTCGATATTGAAGAATTACCTGCTGTCATCGACAGCCTGAAAGCACGCGCGCCTGATGCGCCGTTGGTTCATGATGATTGGTCTGACAATTTATTTCTGACGACCTCCGTCCAGGGTGACATTGAAACCCTTGCTAAAACTGCCCCTGTTAAAGTTACACGTGAATTGCGAACCGGGCGGCAATGTATGCATCCAATGGAAGGAAAAGGTGTTCTGGCCTATTGGGATTTTCAGGCAGGCCAACTGGTCGTTTATACGTCCACCCAAGTGCCTCATATGATCCGAACCGGATTGTCAGAGACCTTGGGCCTGGAACAGCGCCAAATACGTGTCATTCCGCCTGATGTTGGTGGTGGGTTTGGTTATAAATGTGTGCTGCAACCAGAAGAGATCGTCATCGCCTGGTTGGCCATGACAACAAAGCGTCCTCATCGCTGGGTTGAAGATCGTCGTGAGCACCTGACCGCTGGAGCCAATTCACGCGAACATCACTATCAGATTACGGCCTATGCGGATAACAGGGGACGCCTGCTGGGGTTGGATGCGGAAATCACTGTCAGTGTTGGAGCCTACTCCGTCTGGCCGTTCACAGCCTGTCTAGAGGCGGCCCAAGCGGGTGGCAACCTGCCCGGTCCGTATGATTTTCAGGTCTATCGCTGCAAGACTTTTTCTGTTGCCACGAACAAACCACCTTTCACGCCCTACCGGGGCGTTGCGCGCCCTGGGGTTTGTTTTGCTATCGAATTAATGATGGACGCCATTGCAAGAGAAGTTGGCCGGGACCCCATGGATGTACGGGCAGAAAATCTCGTGAAAAGTGAGCAGATGCCGTACAATAATGTCACCGGCAAACACTATGACAGCGGCGATTATCCTGCCTCTCTGAAACAGGTATCAGAACTGATTGATGCCCAAGCCATTCGCACTCGCCAAAAGACGCCGGAAGCCGATGGTCGATTGATTGGTGTAGGGTTTTCAACCTTCACAGAACAATCAGCCCACGGCACAAAAGTCTTTGCCAGTTGGGGAATTCCCGTTGTCCCTGGCTATGAACAAGCAACCGTGCGTTTAACACCTGATGGCGGTCTGGAAATCCGGGCGGGCATTCACACAATTGGTCAGGGGCTTGAAACAACACTGTCGCAGGTTGCAGTACAGGAATTGGGCATTGACTATGATCAGGTGCGGGTGACGTTGGGTGACACCGCTTCCACACCCTATTCGACGGGTGCTTATGCCTCTCGCGGGATGGTCATGGCAGGCGGTGCGGTATCGCGGGCCTCTCAAGAACTCGCGCGCCGCATCCGGCGCATTGCCGCCCATCTGTTGCAATGCAAAGACGAGGATATACGGTTTGAGGACAGGGAGATTCGGGCGCGCGGTGCCAGCCTCAGCTTTGCTGATATCGGCCGTGCCTGGTATCTGCGCCCCGAACAATTGCCCGAAGATGTGAACACGATGGGGATGGAAGTCACCGAAGGTTATAAGCCACAGGTCGATACCGGCGTCTTCACCTATGCCAGCCATGCTGCCGTTGTGGCAGTGGACCCGGAAACCGGTATCGTTGAAATCTTGGACTATGCCGCTGTTGATGACTGCGGACGCATGGTCAATCCGATGATTGTGGAGGGGCAAGTGCTAGGCGGAACCGTGCAAGGCGTTGGGACAGCCCTATTTGAGGAATCTCCCTATGATCAGGCGGGTCAGCCACTCGCATCAACCCTGCAAGACTATACTTTGCCAGGGGCCAGTGACCTTCCCTGGATAAAGCTGGGGCATATAGAAACCCTATCACCCTATTCTGCGCATGGCATAAAAGGGGTTGGTGAAGGTGGTGCCATTGCCCCGCCCGGTGCCATTGTGAACGCCATCAATGACGCCCTGAAAGGTCACAACGTTGAAATCACCCAGATTCCGGCAACGCCAGAGCGTATTCTATCGGCGATCTTAGCTGCGGAGTCTCAACAGAAGGGAGCAGCCTCATGAAGCCCGCTCCCTTCGACTATAACAAGCCCGCTTCACTATCACTTGCTGTCTCTCAACTGTCGGAAACGAGTGGAAGTGGCAAGATCATTGCGGGGGGGCAGTCTCTTGGTCCCATGCTGAATCTCCGCCTTGCGCGTCCGAACTCAGTGTTTGACATCAGGCAGTTAGAGGAGTTACGCGGCATTCAATCTGATGCGGATTCGGTCAGCTATGGCGCAGCCATCTGCCATGTCGATTTTGAAGATGGATTGGTCGAGGATGCGACCCAGGGGATGATGCGCCATGTTGCTGGCGGCATCGCCCATCGCGCCGTGCGCAATCGCGGTACAATTGGGGGTAGCCTCGCCCATGCGGATCCGGCGGCGGATTGGGTCAACACAACCGTTGCCCTGAATGCGACATTTACAGTGCTGGGCGCAACCGGACGCCGAACAATTGCGGCACCTGATTTCTTCCTTGGGGCATTTACCACCAGTCTGAATGACGATGAAGTCCTGGAAAAGATCACTATCCCACGGTTGTCGGACGAAGCCGCCTGGGGATATTACAAGATTTGCAGAAAAAAGGGTGAGTTCGCGGAAGCAATCGGCATTCTGGTGGTTGATCCAATCCGAGGCTATGCTCGCGCCGTAATGGGCGCGGTCGATGCACCGCCCATTGTACTGGATGATCTGGCTCGTTCCATCGCGGAAGCAGGCACTGCCAGGGACATAAACCTTGATCAGGTTGTCCAGCAGGCCTTGCCAGATGCCAACCCCATTTCCCTTCGCCATCATTGTGTTGCCCTGCAACGCGCCATTCAGCAGGTATATCCCTCATGAAATCAATCTCTCTAACCATCAACGGCGAAACCGTGACAGGTCAGGTGGAACCACGCACGCATTTAGCAGATTTTATGCGGGGCCAATTGGGATTGACTGGAACACATCTGGGGTGTGAACAGGGTGTCTGTGGTGCTTGTACCGTTATCATCGACGGACAGCCTATGAGATCCTGCATCTCCTATGCAGTGGCCTGCGATGGGGCCACTATTCAAACCGTCGAAGGGTTTGATGACGATGCGGATCTGAAGGCACTGCGCACCGCCTTTTCCGCCAATCATGCGCTTCAATGTGGATTTTGTACGCCCGGCATGTTGATGACGGCGCGTGACATCGTGCGCCGCCTGGAGGAACCTGACACACACCGGATTCGCCAGGAGTTGAGTGGCAATCTGTGCCGTTGCACGGGATATCAAGGGATCGTGACAGCGATTGCGTCTGTAATTGAGCAAAAACCAATGGCAGCGAAAACGCAAGAAAGCAGGCCCAAGGAGGCAACACGTATTGTTGCCCCAAAACCCTTTTCCGTTGTTGCGACACAGGATGCGCCGGGCACCAAAACGCTTTCTGTTTCAAAGCTGGCAATGATCGTGGATTCAGAAGGTTGGACCTGTCTAAATCAGACACTTGATCTGCCGCATCCACAATCAGAAGCCTGGGCTTTCTTCGAGGATTTAAATCAAGTTGCCGCCTGCATGCCCGGTGCTCAAATTGATACAATTGATGGTAATGACATACGCGGTCACATGCAGATCAAGTTCGGACCCATACGGGCCAGTTTCGATGGGACAGCACAGCGCAAGACGGATCCCGGCACCAAGTCCGGGACTTTGATCGGACATGGCGCAGACCGGGTCAGCGGGACGGCCGCAGATGGGGGGTTGACCTATAGTATTTCAGCGCTGGATGCTCAAACCAGCCGCGTTTCTGTTGAAGTGCGTTTCAAATTGACGGGGCCCCTTGCACAATTTGGCCGATCCGGCCTGGTGAGAGACTTTGCCGGCAGATTGACCTCACAGTTTGGTGAGAATATTGCCAGGGTGATGGCCGGTGAGTCTCTGGCAACCAACGCAAAGGGCAATGACATCAATGCCCTATCCCTGGTATGGTCCGTCCTGACAAGCCGTATTAAGGAATTATTTGGTAAATAACTTGTTGCCGGAATCCCGCACAAATTCGCCAATACTGCTGTGAGTGTATCGACCTTTAGCCTAGCGGGCATTGTTAGAGTAAATTGGCGTGCCGCAGGGTTTGGCTATAGATAGCCCGACGCGATGATCAGATTGGCGGTGGCCTTGCTGCAGGCCATCGGGATATCATAGACGGTCGCCAAGCGCGTCAGGGCCTTCACATCAACATCATGGGGATGCGGCGACAGCGGGTCAGTGAAGAAAATCAACGCGTCGATTTTGCCCTCAACAATCATCGCACCGATCTGTTGATCCCCGCCCATTGGGCCGCTGGCGACAGAGATTATGTCGAGGGCCGCCTCGTCTAATTCCTTCAGCAGGACGCTCGCCGTCGTCTTCGTGGCGACCAGACGGTGGGCGGAGAGCGTCCCGACGTTAAGGCCGACCCATTGGGTGAGCTCTTCCTTCTTGCGGTCATGGGCAATCAGGGCCACGCATTTTCGTGACGTCGTTGACATAGCCTCATCGTGCCAGATGTTCGAAGAGAATAGCCACCGCCTCGGCACCGGGGTCGTTATGGCCTTCCAGATGCTCTGGGTTCACATAGGCAGCCCGACCCGCTTTGGCCCGCGTTAACGTCGCCGTGTGGTTTGCGCCAGTTCGGGCGGCCTTAGCGGCATCCTGGATGCTGACCGGCAGGACCGCGAGGGCGGGGGCCAAGGCATCCACCAAGGTACGATCGCCCAGCTTTGCGCCGCCGATCTGCTGCATCCGCTCCAGCCCGGCCTGCAGGGCCTGTTGCATGGTGTAGCCGGAGGAAGCGGCATCCCCTGCGGCTGCGAAAAAGATCGCCAGCAAGACGCCAGAGGAACCGCCCATGGTCTCGCTTAACTCCTGCCCGATCGCTCGGTAGAGTTGGGTCTTGTCCGCAAGCGGCAGGCTGTCCATCGCGCCGATCAGCGCACGGGACGCATTTGCCAAGGTGGAGCCGGTATCGCCATCGCCGGACTTCGCATCCAATGCGTTCAAGTCCTCTTCCGCTGCGATTAACGCCTCGCAGCAGCCTGTAAGGAATATTTTGGTCGGGTCGTGGGGGGAGGGCATCGCCTTGATCGCCGCCAACCCGTCTGGCAGCGGAACAACAGCGCCTTCGACGATGGTCTTCATCGGCGGCCAATGGCAGATCGGGGTCGGCGCGGACAATAAGGCCTCATCCCCCGCGTCCAAGGCGCAGACGGAAACCGAAAAGCCCTGCATGTCGAGCGAGGTCATCATCGCCGCCGGTCCGACAATGAATTTCACCTTCTTGCCAAGCTCTGAGGTCGCGAGCTCATGGGCCAGGACCGACATCTCTAGCACAGAGGCGCCGCCCAGATTGTTGAGCAAGGCCACTTGCGGCGCGTCGGTGATGAGGGGGGAGAGTTTGTCCGAGACCGCCTTCATCGCACCCGCCGAATCGGTGAAGGCCAATTGATCGACGCCCGCCTCCCCATGGATGCCCAGGCCAAGCTCTGCCATGCCGCTCTTGATGCGGTTTTCCTTTGGTGAGCCGGGAACCGTGCAGGTATCCAAGGACATCCCAATGCTGTGGGTGTTGGCAACGACCCGCTCTGCCGCCGCCGTGACGGTGTGTAGATCAGCCCCACTGTCGGCCAGCGCGCCTGCGATTTTATGGACGAAGAGCGTGCCCGCGATGCCGCGCGCCTGGGGCAGGTCGGGCAGCGCGATGTCATCATCGACGACGACCATGCTCACCTTGCGGCCAAAGGCGCGGGCGCGCTCTGCGGCGAGGCCGAAGTTCAGCCGATCGCCGGTGTAATTCTTGACGATCAGCAGACAACCCGCCGGGCCCGTCACGGCGAGAATGCCCGCCAGCACCGCATCAACAGACGGGGAGGCGAAGACATCGCCGCACACTGCCGCGGTCAGCATACCAGGGCCAACAAAGCCCGCATGGGCAGGTTCATGCCCCGATCCACCGCCAGAGACGAGGGCGACCTTGGATTTATCCCAATCGGCGCGGACAACGACGCGGATATGCGGATAGCCATCCAACCGCGCCAAGCTGCCGCCGGATAGGGCCAAGATGCCGTCAATGGCATCCACCACGATGTTTTCTTTTTTATTGATGAACTGCGCCATCGGTCGTCCTCCCTTATCGAACCCGGATCCCATTTGCATCGAAATACAAAGGGTCCTGGGGCTGTATTTTTAAAATGCTGTCGTTAGTAAGCGCGGTATGCGCGTCGGTGACCGTGATCAGATTATGGCCCTTTAATGTCAGGTGCAGGCGGGTTTGATCGCCCAAATGTTCAACCCGGGTGACGCGACATTCCTGCCCATCTCCCTGGGCGATCTGTTCCGGGCGCAGCCCGATGGAGACAGCCCCTGCGGGCACCGCGCCAAACAGATCGGCGGGCAGGATATTAATGCGCGGCTGGCCTAGGCGGCTGGCGGCATAAATGCTGACCGGATCTTCATAGACCGCGCGGGGGGGCCCAAATTGCACAAGCTTGCCCTTGTCCAAGACCCCGACATGGGTTGCCATGGTCATCGCCTCGATCTGGTCGTGGGTGACATAGAGCAGCGTCGCACCGGAATTGGCCTGAATGCTTTTAAGCTCAATGCGCAGGTCGGAACGTAGCTTGGCGTCGAGCGAGCTCAACGGCTCATCCATCAGATAGACCGCAGGGTTGCGCACCAACGCGCGGCCTATGGAGACGCGCTGCATCTCTCCACCCGACAGCGCCGTCGCCTTGTTGTCGAGCTTGTGGGAGATCTGCAAGACCTCCGCCACCTCGCCGACCTTGCGGTTAATTTCAGCCTTTGGGGTTTTCAGGATCGGGGATTTCAGGGGGAATTCCAGGTTCTCTCGCACCGTTAAATGCGGATAGAGCGAGTACTGCTGAAAAACCATCGCGACATTGCGCTGGGCCGGGGTGAGGCCCGCCATCGGGTGGCCGCCAATCGTGATCGCACCCGCGTCTGGCGCGTCCAAGCCGGACACCATGCGCAGCGTCGTCGTCTTCCCCGCACCTGTCGGGCCAAGCAGGACAACGAAGGAGCCATCGGGAACCGTCATCGTCACATCATCGAGGGCGACGTCGGTGCCAAAGCGCTTTGAGACGTTCTTCAGGGTAACCTCAGCCACGGCTCAGTACTCCCTCATTGGCTTGGGAGAGGAGTGCGCGGCCGCTCTGATTTTCGAAGATGGTGAGCGAGCGGGCATCAAACTTCAGCCCGGTTGTCTCCCCAACGCGGACCATATCGCTGGATGCGATACGCGCCTTCAGGCGACCATTGGGCGTGTCGAAGGTGACGATCTGCGTGGTGCCCAGATATTCCGTGGCGATCACACGACCCTTATAGGCGGTGGCGTCATCAAGGCTGACATGCTCTGGGCGCACACCGAGGCTGAGGTCCCCCTTGGCGCCGGAGCGGTGGCTGGGGATTTGCACCGGGGTTTCGCCCAGGGTGATGCTGTCCGTCTCCGCACTCACGACGCCCTGGAAATCGAGAAAATTCATCGGCGGGGAACCTAGGAAGTCGGCCACGAATTTGGTCGCAGGCCAGTCGTAAATTTCCTGTGGGACGCCAAATTGCTCCACCACGCCATGGTTCATGACGACGATCTTATCGCCCATCTGCATGGCTTCCAACTGATCGTGGGTCACATAGACCGTGGTCGCGCCCATGCGATCGTGCAGGGCGCGGAGCTCTTCGGACATATGCTCCCGGAATTCTGCGTCGAGCGCGCCGAGTGGCTCATCCATCAGGAAGGCCTTAGGCTCGCGCACGATGGCCCGACCCAGGGCGACGCGCTGACGATCCCCGCCAGACAGGCCGCCAACCGGGCGTTGGAGGATGTCCTCGATGCCCAGGATCCGGGCGACTTCCGCTACGCGTTTTTTCACCTCAGCGCGGGGCATGCCCTGGCTGATCAGCGGGTAGGAGATGTTCTTGCCGACATTCATATGTGGGTAGAGAGCGAACATCTGAAAGACGAAAGCAATGTCGCGCTGGCTAGCCGGTCGCTGTCCAACCTCCGCGCCATCGATATAGATTTCCCCACTGGTCGGCAGTTCCAGCCCCGCCATCATCCGCAGCGTCGTGGTCTTGCCGCAACCGGATGGGCCCAGCAGCATGAAGAACTCGCCATCCTCCACCGTGAAGGTTGAGGCCTGGACCGCGGTGAAGCTCCCGAATTCCTTGCGTAGATTCTCAATCCGGATCTGTGCCATGTCTTACTCCGGGAAGTGGCTGACGATGATGAACATCACCGTGCCAACCAGCGTTACGATGAAGGAGTAGGTAAACAGCCATAGGACAAAGGGCTGCATCAGCATGATCACACCAACCGCGATGAGGATGGAGGCCACCATCTCCCAGGGACCGCGGCGCAGGGTGAGGAGACCTTTGATAAAGTTGCTCATTTGCGCACCGCCCCAAAGGTGATCCCGCGCAGCAGATGTTTGCGAAGCAGGATCGTGAAGACCATGACCGGCACCAGAAACAGGCTGGCCCCTGCCGCCACAGCGGGCCAATCTTTACCCGCCACGCCGATGATGGTGGGGATGAAGGGCGGTGCCGTCTGCGCGGTGCCCGAGGTGAGCAAGACGGCAAAGGCGTATTCATTCCAGGCAAAGATTAGACAGAAGATGGCGGTCGAGGCGATCCCGGTGGCAGCCTGCGGCAGTACCACTTTGTAAAAGGCCTGAAAGCGGGTGTAGCCGTCGATCAGGGCGGCCTCTTCATACTCAATCGGGATCTCATCAATGAACCCCTTTAACAGCCAGACCGACAGCGAAAGGTTCACGCCCGTATAGAGCAGAATCATGCCGAGATGCGTATCGTTCAGGCCCAAATTCCGGAACATCAAAAAGATCGGAATCGCCACCGCGATGGGCGGCATCATGCGCGTTGATAGGATGAAGAACAGTAAATCATCCTTCAGCGGCACCCGGAATCTGGAGAACGCATAGGCGGCGGCCGTGCCCAGCACCATGCACAAAAACGTCGAACCGAAGCCGATGATGACAGAGTTTAAGAACCGCTCCCCATAGCGTGAGGGGCCTGCGATGATCATATTTTGGCTGCGCACGATCTCATCGTACCAGGTCGTCGGCTCCCCCAGTTCTGCCAGGGTTTCCTCCGTTGCGCGGGTGCGGGTTGTGAACAGGTTCACATAGCCTTCCAGGGTCGGCTCAAAGACCACCTTGGGCGGATAGGCGATGGCATCGGATGGCGACTTGAAACCCGTCGCGATGATCCACAACAGTGGCAAAATGGTGATCAACGCGTAGCCGATGACCAAGACGCCTGCGAACCATTTAGTGCGATTGGTGGGCTCTGTGACGGAGAAGCTCATCGTTCTTTCACCTTGTTCAAGGCCTTCACATAGATGGAGGCCAGCCCAAAGACGGTCACGAATAAGATCACCGCATAGGCTGAGGAATAGCCCGTGCGCCACTTCTCAAAGGCCTCTCGCTTTAGATTGATCGAGGTCAGCTCCGTGATCGCCCCCGGCCCGCCGCCGGTTAATTGCACGACGAGGTCGAACATCTTGAAGTTCTCAATCCCCCGGAAAAGCACGGCCAGCATTAAGAAGGGCAGCACCATCGGAACCGTGATCGTCCAGAACTGGCGCCACTTGCTGGCGCGGTCGCATTCGGCGGCCTCATAAATGCTGTCGGGGATCGATCTGAGACCGGCCAAACAGATCAGCATCACAAAGGGGGTCCACATCCAGGTATCGGCGATCACAATCGCCCAGGGCGCCAAGTTCACATCGCCAATCATGGAAAAGCTCGACGGATCGGCTCCGGTCAAGAATCCGATCACGTAGTTAAACAGGCCGATTTGCGGCTGATACAAGAAGGTCCAAAAGTTCCCGACCACAGCGGGGCTCAGCATCATCGGCAGGACGATGATCGTGGTCCACAGATCGTTGCCCTTGAACTTCTTATTGATCAAATAGGCCAGCGCGAAGCCGATCAGGACCTGCAAGACGATCGTCCAGATCAGGAAATGCGCCGTCGCCTGCATCGTGTTCCAGACGTCGCTATCACTCAGGATGCGCTCGTAATTGCGCAGGCCGATCCATTCGACATCCCTATTCGGGCGGTTTGCCCGGAAATTGGTAAAACTCAGATGGACGGTCCAGATCAATGGGAAGATGTTGATCGCCAGCAGCAGAAAGATCGAGGGCGCGACGAAGATCCAGGCGATGGCGCGGTCTGATAGACCACGTATCCGTCTCGCGAGGGGGGCTGGCGTCGCCTGTGCCACTTTATCGATCGGTGAATCTGTCATCTGTTTCTCGTCCCCCATAGCGCAAGCGGAACCCGCTTCACTTGGGAGTATAGCAGTAAAGATGGGGTTTTCGTTGAGCTGCGCCCCCAGCCGATAATGGGCTGTACTGGGGGCGCACTCTTATTCCGTCAGACGAGCCTGTCAGATAAGGTCCAACTGGCGGCAGGCTTAGAGCTTGCCTTCGTCTTCGAAGGTCTCGGTCCAATCTTCGACCAAGCCGTCGAGGGCTTCCTTGGCAGTGCCTTCGCCTGCGATCACGTAGTTGTGCACGCGCGCCTGCATCGCCAGCAGTAGTTCTGCATAGGCGGGTTCTGCCCAGAAATCCTTCACGATGGCCATTGAGTCCAAGAAGGTCTGCGCATAAGGCTGGCTGCTGGCAAAGCCTGGGTCTTCGACCACGGCCTTCAGCGCCGAATAGCCGCCCAGTTCCCACCATTTCGCCTGAATTTCAGGCTGGGCGAACCACTTGATGTACTCAAGCGCGGCATCCTGCTTTTCAGAATAGGCGACGACGGAGATACCCTGGCCACCGAGCTGGGCGTATTGACCCGCAGGGCCCGCTGGGTTCGGGAAGTAGCCAGACTTGCCGCCGCCCACATTCGGGTCGGCTTCAACGCCGGGCCAGATGAAAGCGAAGTTCATCTGCAGGGCGACCTGACCGGACTTATAGGCATCGATGTTCTCGCCCATGTACCAGTTGGAGGACCCCGGAGGAGTGCCCGTGTCATAGAGGTCTTTATAGTACGCAAGACCGGCAATCGCACCGTCGGAGTTCACAAAGCCTTCCAGATCGTAGGGCTTGTCTGGGTTTTCATACAAGAAGCCGTAGTTATAGAGCGAGTTGGTGACGCCCATCGTGATCCCTTCCGAGCCGCGCTCGGTATAGATCGCAGCGCCGTAGACCGTGGTGCCGTCAATGTCGCGGCCCTGGAAGAACTGCGCGATGTCTTTCAGCTCTTCGAGGGAGTTTGGCACGTCCAGTTTGCGACCGTGTTTTTCCATGAACTCAGCCTGAAGCTCTGGGCGCTCAAACCAATCGCGGCGATAGGTCCAACCGACGACGTCCCCGAACGCGGGCAGGGCCCAATAGTTCGGCGTGTTCTTCGGCCATTCGGAATAGCCGGTCACGGTCGCGGGGATGAAGTCATCCATAGTGATGTTGTTGGCATCGAAGAAATCATTGAGCTTGATGTAGTGGCCGCTCTCGGCGCCGGCGCCGATCCACTGGCTGTCGCCGATCATCAGATCGCACAGCCTCCCGCCGGAGTTCAGCTCATTCAGCATACGATCCGCAAAGTTTGGCCAAGGCACGAACTCAAAGCTCATGTTGTGGCCCGACTTCGCTTCGAAATCTTTGCTCAGCTCGACCAGCGCATTTGCTGGATCCCAAGCGGCCCAGCACAATGTCAGATCTGCGGCTTGCACCTGGGTTGTCGCGGCACCCGCAAACCCGAAGGCGCAAAGCGCGCCAGCGGCTGCGGTCATGAAATAATTCTTCTTCATTTTCCTCAATCCTCCCATTGTATGCGGTCGCAACTTTGGCGCTGCGACTCAATTAGTGTCCTTTCTGCATAATGACACACGTGTTGCAAGACAAGCAAAAAATGAGGCACGTGTGTCAAAATATTGCTGGTGAAGGGTATGAATTGTTGTAACCTTTCTCAAAGTCGCCTGAAAAAGTAATGATATAGAGGATTTCCGGGTTTGGACTCTCAATACTCAGAGCGCCAGGTGGAGCGTCATTCACGCCCGACCACCCATGATTTGGCGAAGGCCGCAGGGGTGAGCCGGGCGACGGTCGACCGTGTCTTGAATGGCCGCGCGAAGGTCAAACAGGAAACTGTCGACCGGGTGAATTTGGCGATTGAGCAATTGGGATTCGTGCGCAATCTGGCCGCCGCCAATCTCGCCAAGGGCACCTACTACCGCTTCCTCTTCGTGCTGCCGCAGTCGGGTGATTTGTTCTTGGATGAGATCCTGGAGCGGATTGAAGAGGCGAACCACGCCTTCGCGTCCGAGATGATCTGGGCCGAGGTGCAGCATATTGATGAGAACGATCCCCATGGCATCGCCGCTTTCCTCTCGGCGCTTTCTAAGGATAGCATTGATGGCGTTGCGATCATGGCGCCTGAGTCACCGCAGCTGCGCGATTCCGTCACCCGCCTGAAGGAGCGTGGGATTGAGGTGCTGCCCTTCATATCGAACCAGAACTTTGACCAGGATGGCGGATGGGTTGGGATCGATAACATCGCGGCAGGGGCCACGGCTGCGACCTTACTGGGGCGTTTCTGCCGCGCTGACCGGGGGACTGTATTGCTGGTCTCAGAGACCATCCAGTCGCGCGACAGCCTGGAGCGCCGTTTTGGGTTCGATGATATCATAAATACCGAATTTCCTTATCTGCGGCCGCTCCCAACCCTGGAGACCTATGGCTCCCAAGAGCGCGCCCAAGAGATCATTGCAACGACGGTTGCGAACAATCCCGATATCGTTGGTGTCTATGTGCTCAGCTCGGAGGCGCGCGCGCCGCTGGAGGCCTTGTTCGAGCAGCCCTTGCGCCATAAGCCAACCGTGATCGCCCATGAACGCACCGAGTACACGGAACGAGAGTTATCCTGCGGCAATCTGGATGCAGTGATCACCCAAGATCCCGGCCATCTGGTTCGCAGCGCCATTCGCAAGCTGCGCGCCGGGGTGGACGGTCGGGAAACGCTGGCCTCTCAAGAACGCATCCGCGTCGAGATATTGATCAAGCAGAACCTCTAACCCACCCCTATTTCTGCATCACATTGGACTTGTAACGGTTTGGTTCCGATCAATTGAGATGGTGCTGTCATACGAATTAGAACTCGTCTCGGTTTGCCTATAGATAGAAAGATTTATGCAGCAGCAAGCTGCCGCCATTCAATGAGCGCCGCGTCGCGTTTTGTTTTGAAATCGTCTCTTTGGATCAGATGGCGTTGATGGTTGAAGTGATTGTGTATCGCGACATGGGTGGACGAGAACTTTTGGTGGGTCTTAGTATCTCGGAACTTCGACATCGCGCCTTCTCGTCGTCGGAACGGCTGGTGTGAGTTTTCAGCCCTGTTCTTGATCTACCGCCCGCATGCCTGATGAGCAGCATTGCCAATCACATTCATCGCAGCTCGGTAAGATCGAAGGCAGTCTGTGACAATAGTCTTTGGTTTCCCGTAGCGCTTCATCGTCCGCTTTAAAAAGGTCAGCGCAGCCCTGCGGTCCCGGCGTTTCGTGACGAATACCTCTAAAACCTCGCCTTAATGATCGACGGCGCGCCAAAGATAGTGGGCTTCGCCATTGATCCGCACGAACACCTCACCCAGGTGCCAGCGCCAGTTCGAAAAGGAATGGATTCTGACCCGGCGCTTCCGGATTTTTGCTGCGAACATCGGACCAAACCGATTCCATCAGTACTGAACCGTCTCGTGACAGATATCGATGCCCCGTTCGAAGAGCATATCCTCGATCTGAAGAAGTGACAGATGGTAGCGGTTACAAAGTATCACGGTGAGACGGATGATTTCCGGTAAGCTGTTGAAATAGCGGAATGGGATTTTCATCCGAAAACGCTAAGCCACGAGATATGCTAGCGCAGAGCCAATTTACTCTGACAATGCCTATGCGCAATATTGTCGAGAGGTTCTTCTGCAAAATGAAGTACATGCGAATGCGCGCAAACTTTTCCGAAAAACACGCAATCAATTTCCACAACATGATATACATCTTCGCAATCAGATGCTGGATCAATCGAGTCCACATTCTAGGCGCATTTGAGGAGAAGTGGTTGCGGCAAAACTGTCGTTACATTGGGTATAAGCGCTGTTCTGCCCTCAATCCAAGGTACAATATCTTCTGCTAACAAGGGTTTCGCAAACAGGTAGCCTTGCATCTCATCAATTCCGAGTTCGCATATTGTCTGCGCCTGGCGATCATTCTCGATTCCTTCAGCAACAGTTTTCAACCCCAATTGCTGCCCAAGATCCTTGACCGACTTTAAAATGGAATAATCCTTCGCTTTGTCCGGCGCATGCGTCACGAAGGACCGGTCAATTTTGATACAATCGACATCCAGTGACTGAAGATAGCTCATAGAGGCGAATCCGGTTCCAAAATCATCAATAGACAAATGCAGCCCTAGAGATTTCAGGCCTGCAATTTTATCCTGAACCGAATCATAGTCATGCAGATCCAGGCCTTCCGTGATCTCCAGCTCTAACTTGTTGGGATCAATGCCACTGCGCGAAATGGTGTTGCGAACCATGCCAACCAGTCCCGGGTCAGAAAACAGGACTGGCGATATATTCACGGACATCGCAACATCCATTGAATGCTGATACTGCCAGTCAGTCCAGGTTTGGCAGGCCTTGCGTAAAACCCATTGGGTCAGTTCCCGGATCGATGACCCTTGTTCGGCAACAGGAATAAACTCCATTGGCGAAATGGGGCCATGTTCCGGGTGGTTCCAACGAATCAACGCCTCTAAACCGTGTAATACACCAGAACCAGACAGGACACGCGGCTGATATCGAACAGTGAAGTCGCGATCAAAATCGGCCTTATCCAGTTCGGCCAGGATCCATTTCTGATCCAACTCATTCTTAGACATGCCCAACTGGCTTGAAACAGTGCGCGTATATTCCGTGACGCTTTCATTCAAACACTCGAAGAACTCTTTGCGAGAAAATGGCTTGTTTAAGAAGCGAAACACGGCAGCCCGATTAATCGACGCAGACAAAATTTCCTGATCCGCATATCCTGACATGATCACCCGCGTGGTCATGGGGGCCACAGATCGCGCCATTTCCAGAAATTCTATTCCAGACATGCCGCGCATACTCACATCGCTGACGACAACTGCATATGGTCCATCCGCCGTCAGCATGTGAAGGCCTTCCTGACCGCTATTTGCGATATCTACTTCAAAATTTTGTCCGGCAATGCGTTTTATCCCTTCAAGAATAAAGGCATCGTCGTCAACAATCAGCACTCGTGTCATCACGTTTCATCCTACTGGTAAGTTCATAGCGTCTTGTGTCATGTTAGCGTGGCTGCCCCTATCCGCATTTGAGGGCAATTTTTCCAATAACAGAGCGAAACAGTCAGACTTTGGATGGGTGCTTATGAGTGTATTACCAAGTATTGCCTTCGTAGATGATGAACCAAAAATTCTGTCAAGTATTCGCAGAGGTTTAAAAAAACAGCGACCGAACTGGGATCTAGAGTTCTATGAGAACCCCATTGACGCGCTACAAAATTTCAAGGCAAAGCCACCCCGGGTAGTAGTTGTTGATATTCGCATGCCCCAAATGAATGGGCTGGATTTAGCGCGCGAGATTAACAAAAGCTGTCCTGGGACATTGTGTATCATATTGTCCGGATCTACTGATTTCGATATTGCCATCGCTTCCATCAACGACGGCAATGTCTTCAGATATTATGTAAAGCCCTGCAGCATGGACATTCTAATTGATGGCATTGAAGAGGCATTATCAACGCGCCGCCGGCGTGTTGACGACCAACCCAACACAGCCAGGATGGCTGGTTTAAAAATGGTCGATAGCCTGTCTGCAGGTGCTTTGGATTTGATTCGATATGGTGTACTGGTGGCGGATTCAAACGGACATGCCCTGTTCACCAATGCCAAGGCTGGTCGTATGCTTACAGAGCACGTCGGACTGTCTTTGGATGCAAACGGATTCTGCCGGGCTGCGAATACGAAAGAGACCGAACGGCTGCACCTAGCAATTGCCAAGGCAAGCAATCTTTCGGAAATGACGGCCCTGACGGTGCTATCCCCGGACGGAAAACCCTTGCGGGTGACTGTTCAGCCCTATGAAGCAGAAAGTGCCGCCAATAATCGATTGGTCTGCTTATTCTTGTTTTCAGACGATCAAGTGACCAGACCCAACCCAAAGTTACTGATGGATATGTTTTCGTTGACGGTATCTGAATCTCGTCTTGCAGCCGCATTGGCTGGAGGGATGTCATTGGAAGATGCCGCCCAGGAATGCGGACTCACACGCGCCTCTGCACGCACTTACTTAAAGAACATTTTTTCAAAACTGGATGTTACGCGTCAATCAGAACTGGTCCGGACGATATTGATTTCATTGGCTAATTCAACAAGCGACAATTCATGAAAACCTATTTCTTCTAGATAGGCCTTATCAAGACCGGGCATCCTAGTGTCATTTTGCGCCGGATCGTCTTCTGCCACCGCATCAAACTCTATCGCATCGCCAGAGCATGCCAATGCCTGCGCTAGGTGGACCGCAGCCAGACAGCCCTTTTCATGCTGTCGGGCAGCAGTTGGATTATGATGGAAAGCAACAGCTTCTACCACCGAGTTTGAGAAACCCCAAAGTCCAATCAGATAGGCCCCTAAAGCAGCATGTCCTGCCCCAAAAACCTCTGTTTCAATGTCATTGATTGATTTCTGCCGCTTTTCTGTCCGGATTTGAATCTGCTTAAAATCGACCTGACGGTTAAGCCGAAGCACCACAGTTCCAATGTGACATAATAGCCCCGCTGTTGCTGCATCTTCAACGACCTCCGAACTGCAGCTCATTTTTTCTGCTATCTGGCGCGCCATGCTGGCAATCTTTAAAGATCGCTGGGCCAAAGCCTGGCTTTCCTCAACCAAAGCTGGATCCATATCAGCCCGTAGATAGAACTCGCTGAGCGTGACCAGGGCGCGGATCGTCTCAAATCCTAATAATTCTACAGCATCCCGACATTTTGTAACACGATAGGGTATGGCAAAGAACGACGAGTTAACAAGACGCAACACAAGCGTTGCCAAGCCTAAATCATTGTCAAGAACGCTGCCAACCGACTTAGCTGATGCAATCGGATGATCCAATTCACGGATAAGCTGAAAGTATCGTTCAGACGGTGTCGGCAGGATGGCAAGTTTTCCAACTAGTTGACGCAGCGCATGAATGGGCAGCAATTCCCTGAGTGCCAGCGACTCTTCAATAGTTTTAACCAAAGTCTCAGCATCACAGGGCTTTGGCAGGAGTTGATGAGCGTTTGCCAGTCCGTCCAGCATGGCATCCTTTTCCGCAAAACCCGACAAAATTATGCGAATACTTTCTGGATATGCCTTCGCGGTCGCTGCCAGGACTTTCGCGCCATCAACATCTGGCATACGCATATCACAAACCAAAACATCGATGGCGCCCTTTTCAAGCCTGTTTAGGGCCTGTCTCCCGCCTTCTGCAAACTCCATGGACCAGATATTCCTTTGGCCACGCGTCGCACGACGAAGCCCCTGAAGAATATTAGGCTCATCATCTACTATTAAGATAACAGGCTTATGATCCGTATCCATCGCAAACATCGATCTTTAGTTTGTCCCGTGTGCCTTTCTGGCAAAAGGTTTTCTATCGCGCTATCCCTAAATGAGGACATGATGTGTTACGGCGAAAAATATATTTACACTAAAGTTGTCCCTATTTGAGGATATTACTTCTGAGCAGCACGCGTCATTTACAGGCCACACAAACATAAGGAGACGACCATGAAACAAAACTCCCTATATGGACTGATCGCCGCAACGCTGTTGCTTATTGCATCCGTCGGGGTTCAAGTCAGCCATGCGAAAGACCAGCTTCCAGCCCCAACGGGCAAGCAAGTTCTGGAAGTGACCGGAATGATCGATGCGACGACGGACGGTACCAGCGCCTATTTTGATATTGATCAGTTGATGGCACTGGGACCCAAACAGATTACGACGGCAACCCCATGGACCTCTGGCACAGTTAACTTTGTTGGGATTCCAGTGAAAGCCTTGTTGGATGCAGTAAAAGCCTCTGGTGAGACATTATCCGTTACCGCACTTAATGACTATACAGCATCCATGTCGATTGATGTTCTCACCGACGCGAATGCCATTCTGGCTTATGAAATGGATGGTCAGCGTCTCAAGATCCGGGACAAGGGCCCCTTATGGGTCATTTTTCCCTTTGATGATGACGCAAAGTATCGAACCGACGCTTATCTGGCCTATGCCGTCTGGCAGGTTAAGCTTGTAAAGGTACAGTGAACCATGAATCCTGGACGCACCTTCAGTTCACCCATGCGAATTGGTTTGATTGGTGGCGGAATTGCCCTCGCCATTGTCTATCTGGTCTTTACCACTTGGTTTAGACAACAGATTGAAGAAGAAGCGATCGAATTCAGGGAAAATTTGCTGTGGGCTGTGTTTCAAGTTCAGAAGGAGTTGATCTCAACTCTTCGGTTATCTGAAGGTGCGACCAGGGGCAACAATGTTTCAGCAGACGATTTATTGCTGAATTACGAGATTTTGGTCAGTCGGATAAAACTGGTCCAACATGGCGATGGCTTTGAAGACTTACGCTTGCTCAACGACTTCTCTAACACCTTGGACAAACTGGAAAACAGTGTCGTGGTGATCGATCAGCAGATCGAAAAAGTCGGGAGCAATCCCCAGGCCATTGCGACCATATTACATCAGAATTTACAGCCATTTGAGGAGTTACTGCAAAGTAACAGCCTGCAGGCAATCAATTTCACCACAGTCAGAAACACGACCCGCAATGCTGATATCGCAAGAATGCTGAACTGGCTGCAGTTTCTATTTGTTGTGAATATGCTTCTGATCGGTGGTGCGATATTCCTTGCCTTCCGGCAGACCCTACGGGTCTATCAGTCTGCTTTTAATGTGGAAGAACAAGCCCTTGCGCGTCGTTTCGCGGAAGAAACGGCTGAACGCAGCAAACTTGAGGCTTTAGGATCGCTGGCGGGTGGTGTGGCACATGAAATTAACACACCGGCACAATTTGTTACCACGAATCTGGAATTCCTAAACGACGCCTGTGACGAACTCCTGACTGAAGATACCGGTAAAATCCCCCCTGATGATTTGGACTATCTTCGAAAGGAAATCCCGCTGGCGATCAAGCAATCCCAGGAGGGCATGATCCGTATTCGGGATATCGTTAAAGCCATCAAACACTTTGCGCACCCGGAACAGGGCAAAAAATCTCTGATCTCAATTGAAGACGAAATCCGCAATGCCGTGCTTCTGACCAGCAATCAGACCAAAGCCAAAGTCACTGTGGAAACCAGCATTCAGGAAAACCTTCCCCCGGTGTTGGGATGCCCGAATGAGTTAAATCAAGTGATCATCAATCTAATTGTTAACTCTGCTTATGCATTGTCAAAACAACCGGCTCAAGATCCTGATCATGAAGCCTCTAAACAGGAAGATAGAATCAGAATCGCAGCCGCTTTGGACGGCAGCGAAATTGTCATTACCGTGCACGATAATGGTCCCGGCATTGCAAAAGAGATTGCACAGCGCATTTTTGACCCCTTTTTCACGACCAAAGCTGTTGGGGATGGTTCAGGACAGGGTTTGACGATTAGCCAACGAATTATCACGAATACATTTCATGGTTCACTTCAGTTAGACGAAACGATAACTGAGGGGACACGCTTCCGTATTATTCTTCCAGTCGCCGAATATGATCCTGACTTTAGGAACCTTAACTAGGGTCTGAACTCAATTTGACCTGCGACCCGAGTTTCTTCCATTCAGAGGGTGAGTCCTTGAGTTGATTGAGCTGCTTCCCCGTATTTGGACCACCCGGCTGGGTAATTTTCCGGGGTTATGGCTTATGCGGGCAATTGCCCGCATGAGCCGGATAGCATGGCTATCGGCGGCTTGTTGCCGATGGCGCTGTGTGGTCGAACCTCATTGTAGTCTCTACGCCAGACTTCCAGTTTCTCCCGTGCGTCGTCAAGGCTCATGAACCAGTGTGTGTTCAAACACTCCGCGCGGAAGCTGCCGTTAAAGGATTCGATATACGCATTATCCGTTGACTTCCCTGGTCGGGAGAAGTCCATCGTTACATCATGCGCATAGGCCCAGAGATCCAGATCACGCGAAATGAATTCACTGCCATTGTCCACCCGGATCGTCTTGGGATAGCCGACATCCCGACATACGCGCTCGAGCGTCTGCACCACATCTTCCCCCCTGTAGCTGAACCGGGGGGCCGTCGCCGGTGAGAAGCGCGAATAGGTGTCCACGATCGTCAAAATGCGCACCTTGCGACCCGTTGGCAATTGATCGTGAGCAAAGTCCATCGCCCATACTTGGTTCGTATGCGTTGGATCCGCTCGGTCCTCGCGCAGCTTGGCCTTCACCCGCCGTTTCGGCGTTTTGTTGCGCAGTTGCAGCCCCAACTCATTGTAAAGCCTGCGCATACGCTTCTGATTGACCATCCAACCCTCCCTGCGCAAAAGCACATGCACCCGCCGATAGCCAAACCGCACGCGGGTCTCACAGATCTCTTTTATCCGCTGTTGCAAAGCAGCCTGATCGCCGCGCTTCGACTTCTATGTATACAGAGACCGATCAATCCGAAGCGCGTTGCAGGCCTTGCGAACCGACACACGCCAGATCTCCCGCACCTCATCGACAAGTTGACGGCGACGATCAGGCTTCAGAGCTGTTTTGACAGAACGTCCTGCAACATGGCTTTCTCCAGTGACAGATCCGCGACGATCTTCTTCAGACGATTGTTCTCGTCTTCCAACTGGCGCAACCGCTTCATCTCGGATGGCAGAAGCCCTGCATACTTCTTGCGCCAGTTATAGAACGTCGCCTGGCTCAACCCTGCCTTGCGACAGACCTCCGCAACCGCCGTCCCCTCATCCGCCTGCTTCAAAACAAACGCTATCTGTGCTTCCGAAAACTTCGACGCCTTCATGGAAATCTCCTTCTCCCGAGCCCGGGATCATAAATGGAAAATTCCAGCTCAAAATAGTCCGATTCTCCGGGAGCAGGTCAGAGGCAACTTGCTTTCAAGGATCAATTTCTTAGGGCGCAATAAGCTTCATAGTAATTGCCTTAGCGAGCGCTTGTTCGCGAGTGCCACATCCCAGCTTTTCTCGTGCATGTCGCAAATGAATGTCGACTGTAATACGCGCTAAATTCAGCTTATAGGCAATTGCGTCAACCCTTAGGCCTTTTCCCAGCCATAACAGGCATTCTTTTTCGCGTTCTGTAAGCGCGAATTCGTCTTGGCTACGTTTGAAGAGCAAAGAATGGATTTTCGTGTGGGCCAAATAAGACGCAATTAGCAGCAGATCATCATTTTCGGAGATGGCTTTCTGGAATTCTTTTTTATCTAAACTTGAGCCAGCATTTACACCGCCTAAGCTTCCAGTTGAAGAATGGATTGGGAAAATAAGACCAGATTCAAGATCGAATCCATCTTTGCTCACAGCGACAGCATCAACGAATGTTTTATTTAAGTCGCTAATCAACAAATTTTCGCGATTATACCAAAGAGGCGTGATTTTCTCAGCGCTATGAAGGCCTAATGGATCATGCAAATAGCATTCATTTTCAACATAGTATTTAAACCACCAATCGGGACAAGAAGTTACAAATTTAATGTTATTGTCAATGACAGCTGCATCAATAAACCACGAATGGAAGATATTTATTCCAAATCCTTCAAAAAATTTGATCACAGTCTCTTTAGCCGAGTCCATTTCCTCAGTATTTTCAAGCTTAACTAAGAAATCAGTTAAACGCTGATCCATTGCTTCCCAAACCTGAAAGTTGCTATTTCAACAAGTATTGTCCGTAATCGCTTATAAATATCTATACCGATAATAGAAAAATTATAAAACTATAAACTTCTATAATTGATGCCTGGATCGTTGCCAGATAGCTTCGGCGCTTCAAATGTCCTTTTTTATTCGGGAGGTTTAGGTGTCGAAAGCTAAATACATTTGCCAATTGTATGGATTAATAGTGTTAATCCTTCCGCTAAACATCGTCTGCAGCGCAGCGAATGCAGAAGACATGCGTCTAGAAGGCCTTTTGGGATGGGGCCATTTAGATGCGAAGGGATCACTCACAGCAGACAACGTTCAATACGATTTGGACGGGCTTGGAGGCGGCGGAGTTACCGCAGGCGCCGCTCTTTGGAAAGATTTTAACTACAATCTTAGTCTTGGGATTGAGTATAACTATTCAATTAATAGTATTACTGGAAGCACTCAAAACGGCACCACCACATCAAACGGGCAAATTGACCTTTCCAAAAACTCCTTGTTGTTTAACGCTCTGTGGCGAAGGAACTCATCTGATGTTCACCCTTTCATTGGAGGCGGCATTGGACTCAGCCGGATAAATTTAGAAACTGAAAACACAAAAACCGAGACATTACCAACTAACTCGACAACAACAGTAAAATTCAGTGACACACAAACTGCACCTGTTTTCCAAGGGTTGGCCGGGTTCGACTATGATATTGATGATCAATTTTATTGGGGAATTGTCGCTCGTTATGAATACGTACCGGTAGAACTCATAGATACAGATTTAAGGCTTCGGAATATGAGTATATCCGCAAAGGTAGGAATGAAATTTTAGTCTCGGATCCTTTAGTTTAATCTAAGGAATTCAGACCTTTCAAAACTGGATTTGCCAAGTTTTGCCAGCTGACCTAAATCGCCACCAAACAGAGACACGCGTAGCATCGCCCCTGGATCACGCTAGGGGCGTTTTCTCCTGCCGAATGTCATTGCCTTGATAGTTGGCAAAGTGAAACAATGAACTCTACTTTTCTGTTGAGTACGAATCTGTCCAAGAATTATCGAAAAATCATCTGTCGTTTTGACGTAAAGAGTTTAATGGAAACAGGCTGGAACAAGAGCATTCATAACTGAGTGATAATGCAGGCTTGTATCTTTACATTTAATCTACTTCCACGCTACAATCCTTAATATCGATTATTGGATGGTTCGATCATGGAGGCGACATTGGCTTTCCGCTGTCTAAATTTCCCAATACTATCTCCTAGGGTGTTACTGCTTACTGTCTCCGTTCTGTCAGTCTCGGCATGCAATACCACCCAGGAAACCCGACCAGTTGCCCCTAAGACCCAAGCTGCTTTCGTTGAGGGAATTCAACGGGGTGAAGATGCGTCTATGACGCAGTATGGGTCCTGTCTGATGGTCGCTTACGGTCACATGATAAATATTACTGTTAATGACAACGGTGTGGCGCAGATTGATAGAGGTGTGGCAGAAAAGCTTTGTTCGTCCGAAAGAACAGCATATGAAAAAGATATCAGGAATCGGGCGGTTTGCTACGGGAACCCCCGTTGTCCTAATGATACGGTGCAACAGGTATTAACCCACATTAATTCGAAGGCTTACAAGGCGGCAAAAGAATATGCGGATACCTACAATGAATCGTAACATTTACATTACTGCAATATTGCTCTCATTCCTGCTGACAGTGAGTCCCCAAATTGCTTCTGCGGGAGATCAAAATACAATTGAGGAAGAGCAGCAGAAAGTTAATTGGTTTTTTGATTTAATGGCAACTTGGCCGTTCTCAACGTTGTGTGTTTTGGGTTGTGACAGTGCAAAAGTCATAAACGAACAGGCTCAAAAGACATTCTCAACAGATACGCAAATGAAAGCGCATGGCTTGGATCCTAGTTCGCCAGAAGCAGAGCAAGTTCGAAAAATGCTCGGAAGGTGATGTACTTCGAACCTCAACATCGCAACGCATGAATTGTCCTACACCATCTAACTAAACACATTTCCGGCATTGTCAGAGCAAATTGCGCTGGTCCTGACACGCTCGGCCCACTAGCCTTCCAGAATAAAAATCCCTTTCGCCACTTCAACAGTTCGCCCGAAATCATCCGTCTCGCCGTGATGATGTACATTCGCTACCCGCTCTCGCTCCGTCAGGTTGAGGACATACTTTTCGAACGGGGCATCGATATTTGTCACGAGACGGTTCGATACTGGTGGAATCGGTTTGGTCCGATGTTCGCGGCAAAGATCCGGAAGCACCAGGTTCAAAATCACTCATATTCGAACTGGCGCTGGCACCTGGATGAGGTGTTTGTTCGGATCAATGGTGAAACCCACTATCTCTGGCGCGCCGTCGATCATGAGGGCGAAGTTCTTGAGGTATACGTCACGAAACGCCGCGACCGTAACGCTGCAATAGCATTCTTGAAGAATGCAATGAAACAGTATGGCCAACCGAAGGTCATTGTGACGGATCGACTGAGATCCTGCTGGGCGGCAATGAAGGCCGTTTGTAATCAAGCAGCCCAGGAAGTTGGTCGTTGAAAAAAAATCGCGCCAATAATTCCCACTTGCCATTTCGTCGACGAGAGCGAGCCATGTCCAGGTTCAGGCTCAAACGAAGTTTGCAGAAATTCTCATCCATCCATTCTGCCATCTTCAACCACTTTAACTCTCAAAGACACCTTGTCTCAAGAGACGAATTCAAAATACAACATAAAGCTTCCCTCATTGAATGGCAGCAGCTTTGTGCTGCGTAATTCGCCCGATCTATCGGCAAACTGAGAAAAATTCGATTTTTTCTGACACCACCAAATAGGGGGCTTGAAACACCCTTGCCTAAGGAGGGCCGAGCACCCAAACTTGAATGGAGGGTGCGATTGAACCATCACAAAAGATAGTTGCGCCGATCCAATTGGGTTTGGACGCGCTCCAGAATCCACTGAATTGATTCGTGAGAGTACCTGATCTACGACAAGAGGGCATGCGCATGGATATGATTTTACGCAACGCGCGTTTCGCCAACGGGGATGTCCTAGATATCGGCATCCACGATGGAACGATCGTCGAGATCGGGCAGCACGTGCCGGCGGGTGATGTTGATCAAGATATCAAAGGAAGTCTCGTCGTTCCTGGTTTTGTAGAGACTCACATTCATCTCGACAAGGCCTGTGTATTGGATCGATGCTCAACCGAACGCGGGGACATAGAAGAGGCCATTAGCGAAGTGTCCCAGCTAAAAGCTGATTTTACCGAGGAAAATGTCGCCAAACGCGCCAATCAGGTCCTGCGAAAATGTATTGTAAACGGCGCTATGCGGATGCGCGCGCATCTGGAGGTTGATCCGGTAATCGGGCTAAGAGGGATAGACGGCGCAAAGGTAGCCATTCGCGACTACGCCTGGGCGATTGACGTCCAGATTTGCGTTTTTCCCCAGGAAGGGCTCACCAACTACCCAGGTACAGAAGAGTTGATGGTGAGAGCACTGCGCGATGGGGCTGACTGCGTTGGCGCAACGCCCTATACCGATATCGACCCTCATGGGCAAATTGATCGGGTTTTCCAGATGGCGCGGGAATTTGACGTCGATATCGATATGCATCTCGATTTTGGGTCCGACCCCAGCGACCTAGACGCCGACTATGTCTGTCGGAAGACCGACGAGTACGGGTGGGGCGGACGTGTCACGATTGGTCACGTGACGAAATTCGCATCATTGGATCCCAAAGCATTCGCGGCCCTTTCGCGTCGATTGGCGAATGCAGGCGTAGCCGTTACGGTATTGCCGTCGACCGATTTATTCCTGATGAATCGGGACGTGTCCCACAACCGTCCGCGAGGCGTGACACTCGCTCATGAGATGACCAAGCATGGGGTGAATTGCTCTTTGTCTACCAACAATGTCTTAAATCCGTTCACCCCTTTTGGCGATTGCTCATTGTTACGTATGGCCAATCTCTACGCCAACATTGCGCAAATCGGTCGGATGGATGCTATGGCAGAATGTCTTGATATGATCTCGTCAAGATCGGCACGGTTGCTCAATTTGACCGACTATGGATTGGCCCCCGGCATGGCCGCCGATATCGTGGTATTGGACAATACCGACCCTGCCATGGCGGTGGCGGAGATTTCCCAGCCGCTGATGGGATTCAAGCGGGGGCGGCGGACCTTCACCCGCCCTGCTCCGACGATCCATCCACCCGGGGAATATCCATAAGAGCACTTGTCTTCTATTTGAAATCGCCGACATCAACGGTTAGACGAGTCATTTTGCACTATTTCTTTTTGATGTGGCCAAAAGCAACGATTTCGATGATGCATCCAGGCACCATGAGTTCGGAAATCACGACTGTGGCCCGATTGGGATAGGGTGCGGAAAAATAGGGAGCATAAGTTTCGTTCATCTTCGCTGCATCGCTTCGATCTGTTAGATAGATCGTCACTTGGGCGATGTCATCCATGTCGCCGCCAGCGGCCTCAACACAGTGTTTTAAATTATCCATTGTCTGCTTGGTTTGCGAGACGATGTTCCCGGTATCCATCGACCCATCCGGTCGCGCAGCAATAAGGGCAGCATAGAAATGCCCTTCCATTGTGACAGCCCATTCTAAGGGGGCATTGATGGGCTCTAAATTAGTTTCAACAGCCTGTCGCATTTTTGAACTCTCCTTATTAGGTTTAAAGAGTGCCCTCGGGGAGCACCGTTCGCCGGCGAGGGCCGTCAATGGAACGTTGCTTCCCGAGGAGATTTTTCACAACAGCTACCTGACTATTGGGCTTTCTTCGCCGCTTCCAAATCCGACAAGTAGGTATCTGCGTTTGGAACATCGGTAAGAATGATGGGCCACGCCCTCTTTGCAGCTTCTACAAATTGTCCTTGGTCTGGTTCAGATATCTGGATCCCCGCTGCCGCCATTGTCTCAAAGCCAGCCGCCATCGCCCGGCGTTGTTCGACGATCGCTACCATCGTGGCCTCGCGTCCAACTTCAAGCACGAGCGTTTGAATTTCCTGCGGGAACGAATCGAACTTGCTCTTGGATATGATAAAGATCGATGGAAGCTGATGCAGGCTCATTTTGGAGTAATGGCTGATGGCATCTGTAAACCGCCCTGAAATCACGAGGTCTGGGCTGAGATCAGTGGCGTCGACAACGCCCGTCTGAAGCGAGGTGAAGAGTTCTCCAAACGCGATCGGTGTTGGTTGACTTCCCAGGGCGACAAAGGTTTCGACATAGCCTGGTGACTGCATGACCCGCACCTTCATGCCAACCAGATCCTCAAGACTTGCGATAGGGCGATTTGCAGGAAGCCCGCGGGAGAAAACGCCGGCCCAGCCAAGGCCGATCAGGTTTCTGTCAGGAAGCAGGTCAAGAAATTTCTGACCAAACGATCCCCTCAGCAGCGCAACGGCTTGCGCCTCGCTTTCGAATAGAAACGGAAGCGACAGAATCTTAAATTCAGGTATCGTTGATTCCAGCGACGGCTGACCGACAATGAAAGCATCGACTGTCCCTGTCATGCCACCTTGGACTAGGCGAAGCTCGCCCCCCAAACCAGCGGACGAGAATATATTTGTTTTGAAATCACCGTTCGTCCTTTCGGCCATCATGTTGGCGAAATAGGACATTCCTGATTGGTAGGAACTATTCTCGCTCAAGACATGACCGACATTTAACTCGTAGGTTTGCGCCAATGCGGCGCTAGGAAGCATTGTCGATAGGGCGGCTGCTTGAAGTAACTGTTTCACTTTTGACATTTCTCTCTCCTTTTGGGGTAAAGTGAATTGTAGCTATGGAATAACGCCGACGCGTTTGGTTGGTTTGTCAAAGAAGCTGTCCCATCACGAGCGGCAGGTAAGAGATCAACAACAAGTCGATCACGAGAACACCCATGAAGCCCAAAAGTGGTTTGATCAGGCGTTCTATTGGCGTGTCCGCGATTTGGGAGACGATGAAGAGGTTTACGCCCACCGGTGGGGTGACCATTCCAATCGCAAGGTTAACGATGACAACTATCCCAAAATGAATCGGATCAATACCTAAAGAGACGGCGATAGGAGCCAAGATTGGGGTAACAACAATCACTGCGGCTAATGTTTCGATAAACATTCCTACCAATAACAGCACAATGTTTACCATCAGCAGGAACACAAACGGATTACTAGAAATCGCGATGATCTGAGCCGCGAGTGTTTGAGGAACTTGATGAATTGAGAGCGCGTAGGCGAAGACAGACGCAAAGCCAACAATGATCAAGACGATTGCGGATGTGAGCGCAGAGTCGGCGAGTATTTTCGGCAGATCACCGACACCAATTGTTCGATATACACCAATTCCTAGGACCATAGCGTAGAAAACTGAAACTACGGCAGCTTCAGTGGGCGTAAAGATACCACCATAAATTCCACCGAGGACGATAACTGGGATAAGCAGCGGCAGGGCCGCGCGCTTAAACGCTTGTCGGAAATCGGAGGCCCACTCGGCGACAGATTGTGTGGTCAAAACCCCGTAATCGCGGCGCATTGCGATTACATAAATAAAGGCAATTAGAGAAAGTCCGATCAGGAGACCCGGCACCACGCCGGCAATGAATAGATCCGTGATCGAAACGCCAGCCACAACGGCATACACAATCATTGGAACCGAGGGGGGGATAATGGCGCCGAGCTCGGCTGAAGCGGCGATCGTTGCTGCGGCGAATGGACGTGGATAACGACTGCGCTCCATTTCCGGAATCAGTCCAGTGCCAACAGCGGCGGCCGTCGCTGAGGACGAGCCTGACATTGTCGCGAAAAACATCGACGTGACGACAGATGCGCTTGCAAGGCCACCGCGCATCCAGCCTGTCAGAACAATAGCGAGGTCGACAAGACGTTTGGCAACGCCGCCCGCTTGCATCAAACGTCCAGCCAAGATGAAAAAGGGAATAGCCATCAAGACAAAGGAATCAAGCGCCTCGAAAGCGATCTGGGGGACGATAAGTAACGGAATGTTGCGCGCCTCCAAAGCGATAAGTGGCGCTATTCCCAAGCCAAACGCTATTGGCGTACCAATTAGAAACAACAAAATGAGGAGGGCAAGGGCAATAATCATTGGACACCGCCCTGTTCTGAATCCAAGCGGTTGCTCATGTCCACTCTTGTGAAAAATGTATCTTCGATGAATGTGGAGAGGGCATTCACGGCCATCAACGCTGCGGAAACTGGCATAGCGAGATACACATAAGCCTTGTCGATTTGCAAAACCGGGCTTTTCTCGAGCCAACCGAACTCCGTAATTTGAACACCAACTTTAATCAGCAGCACCGCAAAGCCGACGACCACAATGGCGACAAGGCCCTCCATGACAACTCGAATACGACGAGGCAGCCAATCAGACAACAGTCGTAATGCCACCATTTGGCCGGAGCGAAATGCGTAGGCTACACCCAAAAAAATCATCCAGATCATCATGATACGCCCAAGCTCTTCGCTCCAGGGCGCGGAGGTGGTAATTCCTAATTCACTAAGACCCAAGCGCACGATCACCTGGAACAGGGCCAAGATACACATTATTGAAAGCAGCAGCCCAATTAGAAGCCGGACGCAATGGTTTACCGAGCCCAATACCGAGAAATACATTCATTTCTACCTTTCTCGGTACTACCGACCAGATTTTTTAGTTTCTTCAACGACACATTTAGCGGGAAATTCTAGGCTTTATTAAATTAAAACGCCTAATTTTTAGGCAAGCCCCTGAATGCCCTTTAAGTAACCATGTTGGTAGGAGTAAATTTAAGAGTCAAGACAATTTGGATCGGTATTGTTGACAATTAAAAGAATTATGTGCGCCAACATGATCACAATTCGTTACTACAAGGTTGCATTTTGGGTTGGAGGCATCAATTCTAATTGCCAATTGTTGTCAAATATTCGGACCAAGGGACTGAATTTAAGCAAACCAAGGAAGAAATCGCGTGCCAAAGATTGATGGGGTGAAACAGGCAGAAAACATCGCGCGCGTATTGCGTAACGCGATAATTGAACAAGCCTTACCGGCGGGTTCCAGGTTGCCGGAGGACTCGGTTGCTGATCAATTCCACACTAGTCGATCGGTTGTTCGGGAAGCCCTTTCCATGTTGTCAACCGAGGGCTTAGTAGAGCATAGAAAGAATCGTGGGGCATTCGTGGCAGAGCCGGTCTGGGAGGAGGCGCGCGATCTATTCGATCTGCGAATCTCCCTTGAAAAAATAGTGGTTGCGCGATTGCCCGAGGTGTTAACGGACGATCAATTGGATCGATTGCGAGCCCATGTTGCGACAGAGGAGCTGGCCCGAGATGAGGGACATGACTCCCGATCGATTAGGTTGGGAGGTGAGTTTCATGTAGCGTTAGCAGAAATGACAGGAAGTGACTTTTTTCTTCGCTACACACGAGAGCTGACGTCACGATGTTCCGTTATGCTAGCGCTTTATAGTCGCCCAGTCTCAGTCGAATGTGGCGTATCGGAGCATTTTGAGATTATTGATCTCATCGCAGCGGGCAAACACGCGCAGGCAGTGCTGGTCATGGAGCGCCATTTATTCGCTGTAGTTGAGCGTGCTATGATTAAGCCGCGCACGCGGGACAAAGCAAGCATCGCCGAAGTCCTGGCTAAATACAAAAACCTACCCTAGGCGATCCGCCTCCATTTATTTATTGTCAGCTTTGTCATAAGAAACTCGCCTTTGACCACGGATGCGCCCTCCCCTAACCGTTCCAGATGAAAAGCCACAATTCATTTCGCCACGTCAAGACGTCTCCCGAAGTCATCCGATTGGCGGAGATTATGTGTGTCAGGTTCCCGCTGTCACTTCGATATGTGGAAGATCTCCTGCACGAAGGCAGCATCGATATCTGCCACGAAACCGTGCGCTTTTGGTGGAAAAGGTTCGGGCATAGATTCACTCGTGAAATCCGCAATCGACGTACTCATTCCCACGAATATTCGAACTGGCGTTGGCATCTCGATGAAGTATTCGCGCGGATCAATGGCGAAACTCGCTATCTTTGCTGCGCTTTTGATCATGAAGGCGAAGTTCTCGAAGTATACGTCACCAAACGCCGAGACCGCAAGGCTGCGGCTTTACCGAGCTGCGAAGAATATGATCACCAACGCAGCTTTAACTTGGGGTGACCCAACAACCCAAAATCTTCTGCCACACCGCAGCCATTGCTATCTGACACCCCACCTTGCTTACCTATTGCTTACCCAAGCAAAAGCCCCGCTTTGTGGAGCGGGGCTAATGTGTTGATAAGATTGGTTGCGGGGGTAGGATTTGAACCTACGACCTTCAGGTTAT
>TARA_R100001143_G_scaffold56065_1_pt1 | contig 71782 bp, 80 predicted proteins | sample TARA_R100001143 | Tara Oceans TARA_R100001143 (sample SAMEA2621300) | marine metagenome | biome: marine biome (ENVO:00000447); feature: mesopelagic zone (ENVO:00000213); material: "saline water (ENVO:00002010), including plankton (ENVO:xxxxxxxx)" | depth 800 m | reverse complement strand
AATCCCGAGCAAACGGACTCGTTTGCGACGACGTATTTGCTGAAAGAACAATTGGTAAGAGTATCATGTGTGAGCTCATGCGAGCGCATGATGCTCTAGCAGCAAATCCCGAGAAAATAAGGGGGTTACAGAATGGGGACTATCGAATGCAAAATGTAATGCGCAGCTATGTGCGCTTGGTTGATGGCGCGGCACAGTATGTCGGCATTGTTGCTATGTATCTGATTTTTTTGATGGTCGGGGTGTTGCTGCTGGACGCCATCACCCGCAATATCATCGATATTCCGCTGCATTGGTGCGTTGAATTCGCACAATTCACCCTGGCCGCCTATTATTTCATGGGTGGCGCGATGACCATCAAGGACGGTGACCATGTGCGCATGGACCTGTTCTATGAACGCCTATCGCACCGGGGCAAAACGCTGATGGATTTGGTCACAATTTCCTGCCTGCTGTTTTATCTGTCGGTGCTGCTCTACGGATCTATCTCCAGTTTAGACTATGCCATTGATACGAACGAAACGCGGTTCTCGATGTGGAACCCATCCATGATCCCGATTAAATCGCTGATGGTCGCCTGTATCGTGCTGATGATCCTGCAAACGATTTCCCAGATATTTAAACATATAAATGACTTACGTGGAGAAGCCGTTCAATGACCCACGAGTTGATTGCCCTTCTCATGTTCGCATCCATGCTTGTCCTGCTTCTGACCGGACAGCGTGTTTTTGCGGCAATTGGTTTTGTCGCATCCGCAATGGTGCTGATGCTCTATGGAACCGGCGGTATCGAAATCCCATTTTCTTCAGCGTTCAAGCTGTTCAACTGGTTCCCGATGCTCACCCTGCCCTTGTTTGTCTATATGGGTTATGTCCTTTCGGAATCCGGTATCGCCGAAGATCTTTATAAGATGCTGCATGTCTGGTTCGGTCGCGTTGGCGGTGGCTTGGCCATTGGGACCATTTTCCTGATGGTGATCATATCGGCGATGAACGGATTGTCGGTCGCTGGCATGGCGATTGGGGCAACAATTGCCCTGCCTGAAATGTTGCGCCGGGGATATGACAAGGTATTGATCACGGGTGTGGTTCAGGGCGGATCGTCGCTTGGTATTCTGGTGCCGCCATCCGTCGTCATGGTGCTGTATGGCATGATTGCCCGCCAACCTGTCTCTCAGCTTTGGCTGGCCGGGATGATCCCGGGGCTGTTGATGGCAACGATGTTCGTGATCTATGTCGTTGTCCGCGTGAAGCTCAAACCTGAACTTGCGCCGATTGTGTCAGACGAAGAACTCAATATGCCGATGCGCGAGAAGCTGAAGCTACTGCGCGCGGGTATCATCCCGTTCCTGATTTTCTTTGCGATGACAGGGCTCTTTGTCATGGGTGTGACCAGCCTTGTTGAAAGCGCTGCCGTGGGCGCGTCTGCGGCGACGTTAGCGGCTGCCGTCAAGGGGCGCCTCAGCTTCAAGATGGTCCATGAAACGGCGCGCAAGACACTGGGCGTTTCCTGTATGTTTCTTTGGTTGATCCTGGCGGCCTTGGCATTTGGGGCGGTGTTCGACGGGATCGGCGCGGTGCGTGCGGTCGAAGATATTTTCCTCAACCGTTGGGACCTGACGCCCTGGCAGGTCATTATCATGATGCAGGTCAGCTTCATCGTGATGGGTATGTTCCTGGATGATACTGCGATGCTGGTTATTGTCGCCCCGCTTTACATTCCATTGGTCAAAGTCCTTGATCTCGGCTTTGAGAACCAATTGATCTGGTTTGGCGTGCTCTACACGATGACATGCCAGATTGCCTATATAACGCCCCCCTTCGGATATAACCTGTTCCTGATGCGGGCGATGGCACCGAAGGAGATTTCACTGCCCGATATCTACAGATCCATCTGGCCCTTTGTGGCTATGATGACATTCACAATCGCACTTGTGCTTTTGTTCCCGCAAATCGCGCTCTGGCTGCCCGAATTGGTCAGAGGTTAACCCCAGAATGGCCAGTGCAAGGCCATCATTTACTAACAGAGAAGGTGTAGAACATGACTGAAGATACAAAGAAAAGTCCATCCGAACAGATTCTCTCAACCCGCCGTAAGTTCTTGGCCGGATCGGTTGTCGGGGCGGCATCCGCTCTGGCCGCGCCAGCGGTCCATGCCCAGTCGGGGCCGATCAAATGGCGTTTGCAAACCTATTCAGGTGCCCCTCTTGGTGCGCATGTGATCAAACCACAGATCGATGCCTTCAATGCCGCCGCAAATGGCGAAATGGAGATCGAGCTGTATTATGCAGACCAGCTCGTACCAACGTCGGAGCTGTTCCGTGCGCTTCAGAATGGCACATTGGATGCGGTTCAGTCGGATGAAGCCACCATGGCCTCACCGGTGGATATCTCAGTCTTTGGTGGATATTTCCCCTTCGCCACGCGCTACTCGCTCGATGTGCCCGCGATGTTCAATTACTATGGGTTGAATGAGATCTGGAAAGAAGCCTATGACGAAGTTGACAATGTCACTTGGTTGTCTGCCGGTGCCTGGGATCCGCTGCACATCTTCACAAAAGAGCCGATCCGCTCCCTTGCCGACATGAAAGGCAAGCGCGTCTTTGGCGTACCGACCGCTGGTAAGTTCCTTTCCCAATACGGGTTGATCCCTGTCACGGTTCCTTGGGATGACGTCGAAGTCGCCCTTCAAACTGGGGAGCTTGACGGCGTTGCATGGTGTGGCTTTACCGAAGCCTATGAAGTCGGTTGGGCGGACATCTGTAACTATGCACTGACCAACTCAGTGACCGGCGCGTGGTTCGGGTCTTACTTCGCAAACTCGGCCAGTTGGGAAAAAGTACCAGCCCACCTGCAAGAATTGTTCAAGATCACCATCGACCAATCGCATTATTATCGCGCGACCTGGTATTGGGGCGGCGAAGCACGATTGCGTGTTGAAGGTGAGAAAATGGAACTCACATCCATTCCACCAGAGGAATGGGCTACGGTTGTCGCGGATGCAGAAAAATTCTGGGACGAAATCGCAACCCAGGGCGAACGCCCGAAGCGCGTTGTCGATGCGTTCAAGAAATATGCGTCCGTTATGCAGAAAGCAGGCTACCCATACCGCTAGTCTCTAGCATCGGGTAAGTTTTAAGATGGGGGCAGGCCGCGCAAAATCGACCTGCCCCTTTTTGCTTCTACTGGGATTTAACTTTGTCGGATAAAATTAGTGTGAGGGTTGAGACAGCAAAAGCCCCTAACGTATTGAGTTAGTGGCTTATTATTTTGTTTTGGGGCTTGCAACCAGCTTTATTTGCTTTCTGTTACTCGTTTGTCAGTTAAAGTGAAGATGACAGATTTACTATCTCTAACATCCAATTAATCATGACAGTGCGGCACGGCGGGTCCTTGTGTCCTGAACCCTGATTTGCCTATGAATGCTCGGATTCCTGAATTAGGCGATGGGTAATCTGCGATCACGTTGAATTGGTTTGGCGGTGCCCTTTTTGCAATTCAGAATTCACGCCCTCAAGCCAAGCGGGTGATGAGATAATCGGCGAGATGGCCCGCAGGCTCATTGGTTTCGGAAAACTCGTGATACAGGACTAGGTCAACGCTGGGCAGGGCGGGCACCCCATCAAACCCTGAACAGATCCTCAGACCTGCGCCGACGGCGGGTCGGGTGAGAACTGTGATTGCCAAGCCTGCTTGCACCGACGCCAATAGACCAGCGATGCTCTCACTTTCACAGGCAATCCGCCAGGGTCTGCCATGTGCTTCAAGAGCGGCAATCGCATGATCCCTATATAAATTGCCGGGAGGCAACATCGCCAAAGGCAGCGGTGACCTGGAATGGGCCGTGCTGCTCTCTCCCGTGACAAAATGCAGTGGCTCAGCCCTTAGAAATCGACCAGGTATGTTATCTGGCATTTGGGTGGCGAGGACCAGATCCATCCGTCCCGCCGCATAATCTTTCAACAATGGAACGGTCAGGGCGCATCTCAAATCAATCTGGACTGTTGGATAGGCGCGGCCAAAATCTGCCAGAATGTCTGGCAGAAAAAAGCTCGCATAAAGATCCGGGCTTCCCAAAACAATGCGACCCGTCACCTCTGGCCGCGCGAACCGACTTAACGCCTCATCATTCAGGCGAAGGATGGCGCGACAATAGCCAAGAAGAATTTCCCCCTCTGAGGTAAGATCACTGGGCCTTCTTATTGCCTTGAACAAGGGCTTTTGCACCAGTTCTTCCAACCGCCGCAGTTGTTGGCTAACCGCGGGCTGACTGACATTCAAGCGCCTGGCGCTGGCTGTAACGCTGCCAGACTCCACAACGGTAGAGAAGGTTCGAAGCAAGGACAAATCAAGGTTGCGATAGGACATAATCATAAGAATATGTTATATTTGTATTAAAGAAAAATAATTTCTTTTTATGAAATTCGACTGTTAAGGTTCTTCCAAAGTCAGACACTCCTTCACCTGAAAGCGGAAAGTTAATCCTTAATGGGTACCAAGAAAGTCACGCACGGCGAACCAATCACTTCAGTCTTAACTGGCCCCCTGGTATGGCGCGCCGCTGACCTGAAAGAGGATGATTGGAAGTTTTGCCTGGACGAGGCGTGCCTGAATGAAATTGAATTGGCCGTTGCCCATCACAAAAGTCATCGTCTGCCAATAGAGCTGCTGGACGCTGATCGATTTGACATGCCCCGCTGCCAGATTGTGATGTCTAAAGTGCGAGAAGCGCTTGTCTCTGGATGTGGATTTGCCCTGGTAGACCGATTGCCGATGGATCGGCTTAACAGCGAAGACGCAAAATTGTCCTATTGGTTACTGTCTTCTATGATCAGCCGTCCGGTGGCTCAAAAGCTGGATGGCACAATGATCTATGATGTCCAGGATACAGGCAAAAAGGCCGTCGCGGGATCAGGCGTTCGACCGGATAAAACGAATATCGACCTTACCTTCCACAACGATAATTCCTACAACAATCCAATGCCTGATTTTGTAGGTCTGTTATGTTTGAAGCCCGCGAAAAGCGGGGGCGTCAGTCGCGTGATGAGTTTTGAAACGGCCCATAATGCGCTGTTAAAGCGTGATCCTGATGTGCTGCCGCGTCTCTATGATCCCTTCATTTTCGACCGTCAAAGAGAGCATTTGGAAAATGATGCCCCCACGATTTCAGAGCCGGTCTTTATCAACCAGGGTGGTCTCACCGCGCGGCTGGGTATTCATCAGGTCAGGAATGGCTATGAGATGGCAAATGTAGAAATGGACGAGTCTACCCGCAAGGCCATATCGGCACTGGAAAGGGTGTTTGCGGATCCAGATCTGCAGTTCCATTTTACAATGTCCGCTGGCCAGTTCCAATATGTGAACAACAAGGTCATCGGTCATAGCCGGACAGAATTCGAAGATTTCGAAGAACCTGAAAACAGGAGACATTTGATACGACTGTGGATGCGTGATGTAGGGGATCGATCCTACACCGGTTAAAACCGTCAGCACCAATGACTGACGGAATGTCATGGAGAGGCTTCGGCCTTCTGGGATAGAAATTACCAATGCGGGCAATAAACGCTGCGGATCATGGGGTCCGTAAGCCTGGATATTTTCCAGAAAGGATTGCCTGTCTGTGTTGATGGTTGAACAGTTACAAAAGAGTTTTGGTGGTGTTGCGGCACTGGATGGTTGTTCCTTCAACGCCGCAGAGTCGCATATCACGGCCATTATTGGCCCAAACGGTGCGGGAAAATCCACATTGCTGAATTGTATCAGCGGTGCAACCAAACCGGATCGCGGTCGGATCACATTGTTCGATAACAATGTCACCGCTGAAAAGCCGCATCGGCTGGCCCGCGCTGGCCTTGCCAGGACGTTCCAGATTTCACGCGAGCTTTCCAGCCTGACGCTGTTAGAAAACGTTCTTCTGGCGCAGCAAAGTCAATCCGATGAACACTTTTTTGCCCCGATCTTTCTGCGCGGCCGAATCTTGAAGGAAGAAAAGGAAGCCACACAGCGCGCGATGCAACTGCTGACCCGGGTCGGCCTGGAACGACTGGCAGATGAAACCGCCAGCGTCCTGTCAGGCGGGCAGAAGAAGCTGCTGGAACTTGCCCGCGCATTGATGCTGAACCCCAGGGTCGTGCTGTTGGATGAGCCCGCTGCGGGCGTCGCCCCCCCGATGGTTCAGGTTCTGATTGAGGTGATCAAAGGACTGCAGGGCAAGGGTGTCAGCTTCATCCTGGTCGAACACAACATGGATATGGTTGCCGCGTTGAGCGACCATGTCGTCGTTATGGCTGAAGGAAAAAAGCTTGTTGAGGGCACCTTCAAAGATGTGACCAGTGATCGCAGGGTTGCAGATGCGTATCTGGGGGGTGTGCTATGACGGCTCCCTTGTTGATCGCATCAGATTTGCGCGCAGGATATGGCGGTGATGACATCGTCAACGGTGTCAGTCTGTCGGTGGTTCCAGGAGAAATCTTCACCATCATTGGCCCGAATGGTTCAGGAAAATCCACCCTGATCAAGGTGCTGGCCGGGATCGTTCCCATTCGGAAAGGCGCCATCACGCTGTTTGGGAAAGATGTGACAGCGTTCAAGGCACCCCAGCGTATCGGTGAGGGCATGGCCTATGTTCCTCAGGAATTCAATGTATTCCGGAATATGACAATTGCCGAAAACCTGAAGCTGTCGACAGAGTTTCTGGGGCTCAGGGGGCGCGCCGGCTACCTGGAGCGAGAGCGCGTTCTGGAACTGTTTCCAGACATAGCCAACCGACAGACTCTTCTGGCTGGAAACTTGAGCGGGGGGCAACGGCAAATGCTGGCATTTGCCTGCGCGCTTATATCCTCTCCCGATATCCTGTTGCTGGACGAACCTTCCGCAGGTCTTTCACCAAAACTGGTAATCGAGATTTTCGACAAGGTCAAAGCTGTCAACACTCTGGGCACCACCGTGATCATGGTCGAACAGAATGTGGCCATGGCCCTGCCCTATTCAGATCGCGCGCTGGTCCTGGTCAATGGATCGGTCCGATATCAATCCGATGCAAAAACACTGCGCGAACGAGGTGATCTGCATGAACTATTTCTTCGGGAGTCATAAGACGTGGGTCAGCTGATTATCAATGGTTTGGGAACAGGATTGATCATTGCACTACCAGCAATGGCCCTTTCGCTGACATTCGGGATTTTACGATTCCCCAATTTTGCGATTGGCGCGATGTTGACCATGGCCGCATATATGGCATGGAGTTTCAACACACTTCTGGGAATGCCCCTGATCCTGGCTGCCGCCCTGACACTGCTGCTGTTCCCGCTGATCGCCCTGATCTGTGACCTGTCCGTTTTTAAACCTTTACGGATCCGGGGACCCGTCACGTTGTTGGTGGCCAGCATGGGCCTGTCCTTTGTATTGGAAAATATTTGCAGGCTGTTCTTTGGCAATGATGCACGCAGTTTTGAAATACCGCTGGCACGCCCCTATCGCGTTATGGGGCTGCGGATAAATTATGAGTTGCTGGTGACCGCCGGGGTCAGCATCAGTGCCATGGCAATGGTCTATTTCATTCTTCAGCACACCTCTCTGGGGCGGGCGATGCGGGCCGTGGCAGACAACCCAAATCTGGCCGCGGCCCGTGGTATTGATGCCAATTGGGTAATTGGTGCCACCTGGTGCCTGTCTGGAATGCTGATCGCCGCGTCTGGTGTTTTGATCGGTATGGACCGTGCGATCGACCCACAATTGGGGTGGAATTACATCATCGTCTGTTTCGCCGCAGCCATCCTGGGCGGTCTTGGCAGTCCTGTAGGGGCCGTCATTGGTGCCCTGACTTTAGGTATTGTAGGGGAACTGGCGACACTGATCGTCGATCCAAATTATCGCAGCGCCATTGCCTTTATGGTCGTAGCCCTGGTCCTGCTTGTGCGTCCAACAGGCCTTCTGGGACGGCGGGAGATCGTCAAATGATCGGATATCTGACAACAATCATGACCCTGGTTTCTATCGCGGTCCTGATCGCCATGGCCTTGAATGTCCAATGGGGCATGTGCGGCATGGTCAATTTTGGACTGTCAGGCTTTGTCGCGCTGGGTGCCTATACAACGGCAATTCTGATGCTGAATGGCACAGGCGTTTTCGTGGCAGTTGCCGCCGCGATTGTGATCTGTTCCGTGATGGGGGCGCTGTTATCGCTGATATCCCTTCGATTATCGGATGATTATCTCGCCATCGTCACCCTTGGCTTTGGGGAGGTGATCCGCCTTATTACTCTGAATGAGGCTTGGTTGACCGGCGGCGCCCTTGGATTGCCGGGCATTCCCCGCCCTCTGGTGGAGGTCATTGGAACCGATCATTACGAGAAATTTTATCTGGCAGTCTGTGTTCTGGTCGTTCTTGTTGTGTTTGCTGGCCTTGAACTGGCAACCCGCGCGCCATTCGGGCGGGCATTGCGCGCCATTCGCGATGATGAGGTTGTCGCCGCAAGCCTTGGCCGGAATGTCCTGCTTATGCGGGTGAAGGCTTTCGCGATCGGGGGCGGAATAACCGGTATTGCGGGATCTCTGCAGGCGTTTCAGTTCAGTTACATTGATCCCAGCCAGTTCAGTGCCATCATGACCGTCTATGCCTTTATGGCTGTTATCGCCGGCGGGCGCGGGTCGCATTCGGGCCTTATTCTGGGTGCCTGTTCCATCATGGTGCTGCTGGAAGCAACCCGCTTCCTGAAGGATGTCATCGACATTCTGGACAACAGTCAGATTGCAGCAATTCGCCTGATTTTGATCGGGGGCGGCCTGATCCTGCTGTTGATCTACCGCCCTCAAGGTTTGGTCCGTGAATATAGAGCCACCGCCCCCACGACCCCCACACAATTGCCAAATGACCGGAAGGATCATCCATGACCCGTATCAGCCCTATGCCTTACGAGAACCTGCCCCCAGATGCAGGGGCCGTGCTGAAAAAATACGGTACGGAATACGGACCATTCAACAATCAGGCCCAGGTTCTGGCCCATGTTCCCCCAACACAGCATCTGGCCGCCATGCTGATGGAATTGAAACAGCGCCAGGGCATTACCTGGCGTTACATTGAACTTGCCGTCGTCTGCGTCTCAAAACTGAACGCCTGCGATTACTGCGTCGCCCATCATTCACCGCATTTGCGGGTAGATGGCCTCTCAGAAGCCGGAATCGAAACACTCCTAGACTATCACGACCATCCGGAACTTAGCCCTGTCGACAAGCTTGTCGTCGAATACACAATCGCTGTTACCAACACACCTGGGCGTATCCGGGATGCCATGTTTGACCGACTTCGGGCGGAATTTACCGAGGCGGAAATCGTCGAACTGACGCTGCGCATCGCCCTGTGTGGCTTCTTCAATCGTTTCAACGATGCCTTGATGCTGGAAATCGAACCAGAACTTACCCAAGCACCAACCTGATGACCCATTCCACGTACCTTCCCTACACTCAAACAAAGGAATAGCCGATATGAAGACTAAAGATGTTTTCCTTTCCGCTCTCAGCCGCCGTCACCTCTTAAAAACAGGCGTCGCAGCGGCCGGTGTCGCAGCCCTCGCAACGCCTTTCATTCGGCCCTCCTGGGCAGCGGAAGGCCCCATCAAAATTGGCATGGTTATCCCCTTTACGGGATCCACGGGTGCCTATGGGCCTGAAATGGAGAAAGCGGCAAAACTGGCAGTTGATACCATCAACAAAAATGGTGGATTGCTGGGCGGACGGATGATTGAGCTCTTTATCGAAGACTCAGAATCCAACCCGACAGCCGGTGCAGCAGCGACTAAGAAGTTGCTGGAAGTGAATGATGTGAATTGCATCATTGGCTATTGGGGCAGCCCGATTGCCATGGCGTCCAAACAGCTTCTGATTGATGCCAAAAAAGTAATGATGATCAGTTGTGCAGCCAATGCCGTGACAGAGCAGGAACATGGTGGTTTGATCTGGCGCTTTCAGGCCAAATCAACCCAATGGGGCCCAGTTGGTGGCAAAATCCTGTTACAGCGCGGCCATAAGAAAATATCCGTTCTGTCACAGCAGAACCCCTTCATCGACAGCATGATTGACCCCTTTGTTGCAGAAGTCCAAAAGGGCGGCGGCGAGATCGTAGACAACCTCACCTATCTGCCGGAACAACCCTCTTATCGTGCGGAAGTCGAAAAGATTTTCAGCGCGGAACCAGATGCCGTATTCATCCCCGGCCTGCTGACCGATTTTTCTTCGATCATGAAGGAAGTCTATCGCGGTGGCTTTACCAGCAAGATTTGTTCGCTGTCGATTGCGGCAGACGCAAATGGCCGTTTCCTGGAAAGCGTTGGTGCGGAAGTCGCCGAAGGCATCGATCACTACCAACCGGCACCGCCACTGAAGAGTCCAGTTTACAAGAAGTTCATCAAGGATATGGGGGAGCCGGAGGATACGGTATTCCTCTTTGCCGGAAATGCCTTTGATCAGGTGTGGACCGCCGCACTTGCCATCGAAAAGGCGGGAACCGACGAAAGCGCCGTCTGGACAAAATCCATCCCCGAAATCGCCAATCCTCCTGGAGCACTGGTCAGCGACGGGATCGAAGCGTTAAAGATGCTGCGGGCTGGCGAAAAAATTGCCTATGTCGGTGCCGGCGCAGATTGTGATTTTGACAGCCAAGGGGATCAACTAAACCGCCACTTCCTCCACCGCGTCATCAAAGACGGTAAGAACGAATTCGTGCAAACACTTTCCTAAGCACAGAGTTAACCAAAGGCCGATGCCATCACAATGGCGTCGGCCTGCACTCCGCTTCCAAAGCCTTAACAGCTTTCGCCTCCAATACTTCCAAACTGCCAAACTTGGCTTTCTATATATAAAAAAGTGCCTTCACTGGCTCCAATGCGGCACCACACAGCAGCCAATATAATCTGATGTTCCCTCCCCGCTGCTTACCAATTGCTTACCGTATCTGCGCCATAACCACCTGGTATCGTTCAAAGTCCACCGTACTAATCGTCCCCATTTTCCCCTCCCAAATAGGTCAACCCCCACTCACCGATACACAGCAATCAACACAAACGCGAACACTGTTGGCAACAAAACCGCATACAGCGCAAAGCAAGCCCAGCAAATCCAGAAAACCTGAAAACAACGCTCTCTAACCAACGCAATACGCCCCTTCGCTTCAGAGCAAATATACTCGCCTGGTACATCTTTGGAATCTGGAAACCTGTGGAAAACTTTAAAATTAGTAATATCTATCCCGTAAACCTGGGGGAGATACAAAACTCCATAATACAAAAATATAAATATAAATGACAACGCATATACAAATACAAAAAACAGGAAAAATCATTATGTTATCAGAATCACAAAAAACCACTTAAAAACACTGAAAAAAAATAAACAAAAACTGGAATGAAAATGATGACGGCCCTATACCACTTCCACAAAGCGGAATCTGCCTCAATTATGTTCATTACATTTATCGCTCCCTCCCACAACAGGACCCAAAACGACCTTCGCCAGTATATGTAAAATCAAACGCCCCCCACGCCAAATTTCATACTTGCGCACGAAGGTGCAACGAACCCGATTTGCTTCGCAGATTGCTTCCCCAGAAGCGATTCAACTAAATGGTATACACCCAGAAGTGTGAATTACAAAATTACTTATTTCTTTCCTACGGTGTTGAAGAGGTAAATTTTTGCCTTCGCCTTGGAAACCTTTGGGAGAACTGCCTTACTTTCAATAATTTATGATAACGTCCCTGGAGGACCCAGCATGAAACCTTGAGTTTGTATCAACTGTTTTTGGGTGCAGATCAACACCTGATCCTCGGACACGCTCATCTCGCATTGGCATCATCATACCAACTTTGGCGGAGGGGCAAATTCATCCCACCTGCTCCGTCACCGTCACTCGGCGCCCGTCGGGTTCCATGCGGTGGTATTTGAAAGTCTGGCCCTTGAAGACGGTGGCCTTCAATTCGGCGACGATGTTCTGCTGGCTGTTACCGGTGAGGTCGATCAGGTCGACGACCCACAGGCGGGTCGCCGGGCTCATGGACAGGAGCCAGGTGATCTCGCCCAGCATTTGCGACACGGTCGGCTTGCCCGCGGTCTCTGACGTCACCGGTTGGTGGCCGCGCTCCGCCTGTTCCTGCCACTTCCGCAACTCCTGCGGCAATTGGCCGACCTGTTGCGCCGACTGGGCGGCGACCGGGTCGGCAAAAGGAGCACCCGATTGCGGCCCCGTTCCGGTTGTGGAATTACCGGGCGTCGTCTTCGCCGCGACGCGTTTCGCGCCGGACTTGCCAGACTTGCCGTTCGGTTTCTTCGCCATCATTGCCTCCCAGAAGAGCTTCATACCGCACTTCAATCAGATCCCACTAAATCAGAAGCCTTTGACGTCATTCGCAGCCTGGTCGATGAGATCACCCTTATACCCGAAGAGGGGGACCTTAAGATAGAGCTTAAAGGAGACCTGGCTGGCATTCTGTCCCTATGGGCAAAAAGCAAAAGCCCCTCGGGATTATCGCCCGAGAGGCTATCGCAAGTGAAGCTGGTTGCGGGGGTAGGATTTGAACCTACGACCTTCAGGTTATGAGTTTGAAGTCCGCTTGTTCTCTCAGGATGCAGGGAGATGGATAGAGATACTTTCTTATTGATATCATTATCTTTTTTATTGACTCGATGATTGACCATGTCACACCATGATGGCTCAAGATACAGATATCTTGCTTACCTATTGCTTACCCAATGGAGGGAGTAATGTCAAAGCTCGCCAAGGCCACGATCGATAAGACACGTGAAGCGGCCCGCATACAAGGTCAGGAGATCGTTGCATGGGACACCACGATGCCAGGCTTTGGCATTCGGGTTAAACCGTCGGGCACGGTGAGTTTCATGATCCAGTACCGCAATGAATACAACAAATCACGCCGCCATACGATTGGCCGCTTTGGCATAATGACACTGGAGGAAGCCAGGACCGAAGCCCGAACCCTTCTCAGCGCATCGAGCCGGGGTAGAGACCCTCGAGCAGATCGCCTGCGCAAGCGAAACGAGAACTCAGTCGCAGATCTGGCAGCCCGGTACATGCAAGAGCACTGTGAGGGACGCTGCAAGCCGTCAACCATCGAAGCGCACAACTGGCTGCTGAATAAGTTCATATTGCCAAAAATGGGACGGTTTCTACTTTCCGAACTGACCAGTGCTGATATTGGTCATCTACACCAATCCTTAATAGGTACGCCCTACAACGCAAACCGGGTCCTTGGACTTCTAAAGGCCATGCTGGGACATGCCGAGTTGTGGGGCTTGTTGGAAAAGGGTGGCAATCCAGCAGTATCCATCCGCCCATTCAGAGAAAAGAAGCGCCAGCGGTTCCTCTCCCGGGAAGAGCTTGCCAGGCTGGCGAAAGCAATTGATGACAGCGAGAATGAACGTCTTATCTCACCGCATGTTGCAGGGGCGATCCGCCTGTTAATCGTAACCGGCGCACGATCCGGTGAAATCATAAACATGTGCTGGAGTGATATCGATTGGGATCGACGTTTGCTTATCCTGCGCGAACACAAAACAGATGTTAGCGGCATAAAGGCACTTCCTCTCAATGCGATTGCGCTCGATATTCTAAAGGAGATACCCCGTGACCCAGAAAACCCCTATGTGATCACAGGGCTCAGAAAAAATGCACCCCTGGTCAATTTGCAAAAGCCATGGCGCAGGATTCGGAAAAGAGCTGGCTTGGACGATGTTCGTATACATGACCTGCGCCATTCTTTTGCAAGCTTCGGCGTAACAACTGGAGCATCGCTTCCTGTTATTGGCGGATTGCTGGGCCATCGGTCCATGTCGGCCACGTCTACATATGCCCATCTATCTCAAGATCCGCTTCGGGATGCATCTGACAAGGTGGGGGTATTGGTCGGAGACATTATGCGTCCCAAAGCGGTGCTTTGATGATCAAGCTGTTGGAGGCAATTATATAGCGATGACACGGTAAAATCCTGTAATCTGTGGTAGTTTACAGGTTGGCTGAAGGCAGGATTGCATGTCGAAGTGCCAAAGGCAGCTTCAACTCTCAGACAGCCACCAGTTTTTCGGATCAACCCTTAGCCAAAAACAGGAGATGTTCCATGGACGGTGATGATGATCAGACTAAGGACGACAAGCCAGAAGAAACTAACCCTCACAAAAACATCGTGGCTTTAGGGCATTACCGCAGTGCCAGCGGCCAATTTACCGGTGGCTTCATGCTAACCAAGAAAGACGGCGAAACAGAAATGGTTACAACAGAGTCCTTTGTGAGCAAGAAGCCACCCGCCGATTGAATCTCAAAATTAGGTAAGCAAGGGTAAGCACTCGAGGTCATGCGCAGTGCAACTCAATGTAACACAACCAATCAACCGGGTGCAGGGCGTTGCCATCTCAAAGTATCTCTATCCATCTCCCTGCATCCTGAGAGAACAAGCGGACTTCAAACTCATCCTTGAGGACCATGTGTGCCAAACCAAAAAATTCAAACATCCATAGACGTCGACACAATCCACATTCAATCAGGATTTGCATATTTTATGCTCTTCACATTTTGAAAGAATCATTTCTACGATTTTTTATTATCAGATTGGAACCTGATCATTAGGAGGATTTCGATGTTTCGCGTCCCACAAAATTTTGAGTTCTACTTTCCAAATACGTTCGAGAAGACACCACTTCTTAACTCGGCTATTGTCCTGGCCGCAACACCGATAGTATTCGCAATATACTCAAGTAATTTCCTTGCTCCGCACAATGCAATGGTAGCTTTAGCATTTTTTCCACTTTTGTTTGCAATAGGATCTCTTTCTTCTGTGTATTTTATGAGCAGGCACTTTCTCTTCCAGTGGAGCATTCGTAAATCTGGTATTTCTAGAGAAAAATGGACCGTTGATCAAAATGGCAATGGTATTGCCTTGGAGAGTTTATCAAAAAATAAACAGATTGTTTACCTAATAGTAAATGGTTGGTTACATAAGCATGAACGAAATAAAATTAGGATACTAAAAACTAAGAAGAATTTTGGTATTCCCACGATGGTAATATTAACGGACAAATCCGCGACTTCATTACGAACAATTGAAATAAGATGTGATGATCTCGCCTTAGAAACTGCGCTATATTCTTGGATTTGTATTTACAAGCGTACTGGTGAACGCCATTCCGAATCTACAGTAAATGCCCGTAATGCAGAGGCGGTCAATCAAATCGAAAACTCTGATAGGGTCGATACAAAACACGATACCATTGCATCCCAAAACAAAGAGCAAGAGACGGAGAATACGAGTAAATTAGATTATCCATTCTCAGGTGTAAATTTAACCACAGAAGAGCGTAGAATTCTAGACATGCTCTCACAGAACGGCGCAATACGTGTAAATAAAGGCGAAAAGAACAATGCTGTTGACCATATTAGAAATAAAACAGCATTAATGAAAGTAATGGAAAAATTAAAAGAAAATGGTGAGATTGAGAAGTGCATAAATCACTATACTATAATTCTTTTTAACACATACTATAAAGGATTTAGTTCTTCTGCCATCCGATCGCATGTTGAAACGGCAAAAAAAATGCTCGAAGAAAAAGCTTTACCTAAAGATGGAAAATGAGGGTTTATGTATGAAAAGCTGTAATTCAAATTACTCCTACTGCTCCAAGCTGGACATCCGCATTAACCCAACAATTTTGCTAAATGGATCATGCGATCTTCAGCCTGACGGCTTGAAGTATCAGTTTTTGAGTTCCAACGCTTAGGTTTTGGTGTCGGTCGGGTTAGGATCTGCGATCAGGGGCAGACTGATCCTGCAATTCGTCGGCATTCATGGAAGATCAGTCGATCCATATTGTAGGTGAGATTTGCCGAGGTCAGTATCACGTCGGCCCGCTTGATCTTGATGGTTCGAATGAACAAGCTATAGCGGTTCTTCTGGTGTGCAAAAACATGGTCGATGCTGGCGCGGATCGAGGGCTTTTGGCGTTCGCACGAGCGGTGGCTTCAGCATCGGATTGCCCGCAGGTTATGACGGCGATATCCAGATGACCGACAGCACCTCAGTGCGCATCCATCAACATGCCGCCAACTCAAAAAAGTAACCTGGATCGCTGTATCGGCCACTCGCGTGGCGGCCTAACGACCAAAGTTTCACAAAGCAGTTCGAAATCGGTAGTCCACTCTCACCCATCAAGTAAAGTACTATTCGCCTCCATTCCCTGACTTAGGTATGGCCTAGGTTAACTGTCAGTATATATTGTTGTATTCACACCTTTACCAAAGAAAAATTTTTAATTTCATATCAATAAAATTCAATTTTGTCGTATAATTCTAATTTTATATTTGATATTTTGCGAATAATTCTAATTTTATATTGAATTATTCGGTAGTTTTGATTGTTAGCATTTGATATTGCGTAAAGTCTCTCAACAGAAGGGACTTCCGCTATGAATGAGAATGTTCAAATGGGTGTTTTATATACGCCTTCTGAAGTGTCCAAGATAATTGGAATATCAAAATCAACTCTCGCCAATTGGCGCGTTACCAGAAGTGATGGCCCTCCTTTTATTCGAGTAGGTGGCCGAGCCATTCGCTACTCCGCCAACGACTTGCTTGAATGGCTCGAAAAGCAAAGACGTACATCCACGGCGGGCTAGCGGCATGGCCCGCAATCCAACAAGTTTTCGGCTGTCCTCGGACGCACTAGCTGCGCTGGAATTGCTTTGTATTGAGCAAGGCTGCTCCCGCACAGAAGTTATAGAATGGATGCTTTTGGGCCAAAGCAGCTCAAAGCAACGCCGCTCATCTGGGAAATTGCAGTCACGGCAGAATGCCAGGCACCATTCAATGGCCGATACTATTGTCCTTACTCGGGCGGCTCACTCTCTTGTCGTATCTGGCAAAGCCGACGAAGAGAACAGCGAGCTTGCCCGAACGCTACTGATCCACGCGGCCACACTCATCAAACGTCATAACCGTGCACGAACGGGCGGTGGGTCAATCGCTTCCGTGCTGGATCCCCATGTGCTGCCACCACCGAACACCCCACACCCGCGCCTTGTCGCGACCATCATAGAAAGGATCAACAATCATGATCACCCGTGAAACACGCGGGCGGACCGCCGCCAATGTATTGCGCTATGTGCTCCGTACAGGAGCCCATGACGATCAGGACGATACCAAAGTCACGGACATCTATCTGCTGAACAGTGGATTATCGGTACTGGGGCCCATGAAAGCCTCTGAGGCCATGCAGATCGTATCGGAAATATCGAAGACTCGCGACGACCTGAAGCACACGGTCCTGCACCTCACCTTCTCTCCCTCCCGAGCGGAGGAAGGCCGGTATCTGGAAGATACAAAGGATACCCTGATTCAGTCGTTCTTCGCTGCGACGGATGCGCTTGGCGTAACGGATAGAGTGACCCTTCTGGCCTTCCATCAACCAAACATTCCGGCTGCAGCAAGTACCCCATCGGTCCATCTCCATGCCGTTATCGCCCTTCCCTCTCCTGAAACAGGGCGAAGCGTTTCCATGCACCGCATTCGGGAGCGGCTTAACGAAGCCTGTCCGTTCGAGATGGAGATTGAAGTCGCCTCGGACAATGAGGTCAAAAAGGAAGAGGTCAAGAGTGAGGCGCCTCCGCCGCCCGTTGTCCCCTTCGAACCCCCTCGCCCAGTAACACCACCCCGCAAAAAGCGTCGGCGCGTGCGCGATGATTTCGAGATGTGAGGTGAATGATGCCCCGGGCCAAAAATGTAGTGCGATACGGTGTAAGTCCCTCTCACAAATCAGGGGACCTTATCGCAGCGGCAACCGCATCATTATGTACAGCGCGAGCCACAGCGAAAACCGCAGCAACTGGCACATCGATCTGCGCAGCGAATTCCGGGGCGCTGCCATGAAAGAGCCCTTCGAAATCCGATTGAAGCGAGCAGCGGAAGAGCTTGCCAACCAAAAGCGGGAACAAAGTCTGCGTCAGGGTGTGGGGCCGTTCGTGCGGTTGAACCGCGATCTGCTCCTGACACTCCATGCGGAACTGGGCACCTGGTCGAATGTCGCGGAACTGCTTTCGGGCGAAGGCCTGCGATGGAAAACCGGTAGACCAGTGACGGGCAGCCAGTTGCGATCGCTCCTGTCACGGACCCGAACGCGACTAAACAAAGTAGCTAGCCAACCTAGCGCAGATAACCTTGTTACCGGACCGTTACCGTCGAAACCCTTGATCCAGAACATGCGGCCAAGGAGCCGGGATAGTCCGCAACAAAAACCGATACGCGGCCTCTCCGATCTCCTCGATACCTGATATATAAAGGAACCCCCCATGAATACGCACGACACATCCTCATCGAAAAGACTGTACCGGACCCTTACCTCACCACAATGGGGTGAGAAGATTGATCCTAAATCCTGTTCTGTGATTGTCTGCAACAGGACCGGGGGTCAGGGGAAGACCCTTATCACTCAGTTGATTGCTCTCGCCTTCGAAGAGGTGGGAATTTCCAAATTTCTTGCCTCCGCAGATTCGTCGACCGCCGACGCGGTATCAAAACTTGGCAAGATCCACCGCGGTTCTGTCCTGGAACTCGGCATCGGCGCTGAATTCGATGCGGTACGGTCGGATTCGTCGAAAGTTGTTTCCCACTGGGACCAACTCGGCAGCATTCTGGCCTCGGGCAATGCACTCGTCGATATCGGTGCGAACCTGGTGGATACAGTCTGGAACTGGGCCCATGCCCGCAATGCCGGGGAAGTGCTGCGCAGTGCAAAGGCGCCACAGATTGTCCTGGTCGTCCCGGTGCGTGCACAGGCACAGGCTATCGAGGATGCGCTTGCCGTCCTGGAGCGTTCCATCCGCGAGGATGCCTTCCTTCCGATTGCAGCCCGTATTCTTGTCCTGAACGAAGCCAGCGGCGGTTTCGAGCGATATGGCAGCAGTGGTGATTTCGAGCGACTGAGCGCAATGAAGCACAATGCAGGTCTGAAGATCGTCCGCCTGCCACAGTGCCGCAGCGAGATATGGCCCTCTCTGGAACGCAATTACACACCCCTGCGCTCCATCATCCCAATGACCACTCAGGATGTGGCGCAGGAGTTTCATCTCGACATGTTCGCGGCCAGCGGGGCGCGGGCGGATCTGCTGCAATGGATCTCGCACGCCATCGAAAGCTTCCGTGTTGCCGGATTGATCCCCCTTGAGCAGGGAGGCGGTGATGAATAGTCAAATGCCCGTTCCGCTGCGGATGGCAGCGTCAGAAGCCCAGCAGGAGTTCGTCACGCGTGTCCGGACAAAATCACGACGGCTGTTGGGTCTCCTTGTCGGGAGCTTTGTACTGGGCGCCTGCTCGCTCGGCGCGGTCATATGGAGTTTACATCCTCCTTCCGATCATCTGGACAATCTCCGTGCGATGAGCGGAAGCGAACGACAGATTCTCAAACGATTGCAGGCCATTGGGTTGGATCGCTTCGATCTGTCAGAACCGGAACTGGAGGCCCGGCTGGGTCTCTCCAACGAGGCCATGGCATTGACGATGAATCTGGATCGACCGGTCGAGGGCACGCAATGGCGCCACTATCTGCCGGAATGGACAGGCCTCAAGGACGAGGCTCTGATCGGCAAGGATGGTGCCATCCAGATATTTGTTCGTCATATCGCCAACCTACCTGAATCCAAGATCGGTCCGGTTCTTGTCCTGATCAACGACGCCGTCACGGCAGTTGGGAACGCACCAACACTGTTACGCTGGCTGCTTTCACTGACACCGGAACAGCGCGCCGACCTGGACAAGACGACAATCGAGTATTTGGGCACCCGGGAAGGCCGCGATCTGCTGCAAACGGTGGCGGCGCTACAGCGGCCGGGGCTCGACCTTGTGCGTGCCGCGACCAGCGCCAATGCCCGAATCCTGACGAACCTTCTGGCGGTCGCTCCAGAGCGTCTGGATAGTCTTTATCGGATAGAACTGGCCTACAGGGGCAAATACGCCAATCATGGCCCTACCCCGTTCCCCTGCCTCAGTATCGTGCGAACGATCCAGGCAACGAATGGTAAAAGTCTGTCGATTTGCCAGGTTGTTCTGTATTGAGGATGGACGTGTCCTTTCCCAATGGCTGCCGACCAGACGTTGGAAAGTATCACATATGACCACCATACTTGTCATTGTGGTGCCCGGCTCCTGTTGCGGAGGATCGCAGATGATGATACTAAAGCTTGGCACTTACATTCTATTGCCGAGTTTAAGGAACATGACTGAACCGACCCAAGGAACGCTGAAGGATCGCGCGCTGACAATCGCCAGGGAACGCGGCATCGCGCGCGCCCGCGATTTCGATGCAGGGGGCGTTCCCCGTGCCTATCTGCGGCGACTGCAGGATCAGGGGCTTCTGGTGCGCATGGGGCGCGGTCTCTATCAGCTTGCCGATGCGGAATGGTCCGAGTCTCATAGCCTTGCGGAAGCCAGCCGAACAGTGCCCCATGGCACCATCTGCCTGCTCTCCGCGCTCAGATTCCACGAACTCACGACCCAACTGCCGCATCAGGTCTGGATGCTGATCGGTCACAAGAAATGGGCACCGAAGAACCCGCCTGTATCCCTCCGTATTATGCGCGCCACCGGCGAAGCCCTGACGGCCGGTGTGACGTTTCATACAATCGAGCAGGTAGACGTCCCCATCACCAATCCGGCCAAGACGGTTGCAGACTGCTTCAAATACCGCAACCAGATCGGTCTCGATGTCGCTATCGAAGCGCTGAGAGACTGTATCCGAAACCGCCGCGCCACAATTGACGACCTCTGGCATTTCGCTGCCATCGACCGCGTGCAGAATGTCATACGGCCCTATATCGAGGCGACCCTGTGACCCCGAAGCCACCCCTCAAGAATGTCGGCGCCTCGGTCCGTGCACGACTCACTCACGCTGCCCGTGAGCGCAAGGAAAACGTTCAGCTTGCGCTGACCCGTTTCGCCATCGAACGACTTCTCTACCGGCTGAGTCTGTCGCCCCACAAAGATCAATTCGTCCTCAAGGGTGCCATGCTGTTCAGTCTCTGGACACCCACGCCGTATCGAGCGACCGGCGATCTCGATCTTCTGGGATATGGCGATGCGTCGCCGGAGCGGATTGCTGCTAACTTCCGCGCGGTCTGCGGGATCGACGTCGAGGACGACGGCGTGGTCTTCAAGCCGGAAACCCTGCAGGCCGAGCCGGCCCGGGCTGAAGACGAGTATAGCGGCGTCCGGATCACCATGACCGCCGAGATCGCCGGTGCGCGCCTGCCTATCCAGATCGACATCGGATTTGGCGATGCCGTGACCCCGGCAGTGCTGGAAATCAACTATCCCTCGCTACTCGACATGCCAGCGCCGCGATTACGCGCCTATCCGCCAGAGACGGTCGTAGCCGAGAAGTTCCAGGCGCTGGTCGCACTCGGCATGCTCAACAGCCGCATGAAGGATTTCTTCGATCTCTGGGCGATCTCGGAGACGTTTGCCTTCGATGGATCGATCCTCGCGGATGCAATCGCAGCGACCTTTGATCGCCGCCACACGACCATCCCTGTGGAGACGCCCGTCGCGCTGACGCCAGCCTTTGCCGAAGACGCCGCGAAGCGGGCACAATGGCAGGGATTTCTTCGCAGAACAGCCCTTTCCATCGCACCAGGGTCGTTCGTTGAGATGCAGACCAAGGTGTCAGCATTTGTTTTGCCACCCGTCCAGTCACTCGTCGTCGATAAGCCGCTCGAGTGTAAATGGGTCGTCGGCGGTCCCTGGAAATAGTGAAAAGGCGCGCCCCTGTGTGAGGGGCGACTGGTCAATGGACTTCGTCTCCGATCAGTTCACGGCCAGTCGCCGCTTTCGGATTCTGGCCGTCGTCGATGATTGCACGCGCGAGAACCTGGCGCTTGTCGCAGATACTTCGTTGTCAGGGCTGCGTGTAGCTCGTGAGTTGGATTGCCTTTTCCGCGATCCGGGAGAATATCGCATCAAGTTCCGATGCGACTTCAGCAAGGCCCTCGCCCCCTTCCGACAGATACGGGGAGAATACAAATGACGGTGCCTTATAAGACAAGGTCGCCCCGCCGTCCGGATCTTCGGTGACATAGAACCGAATTGGGGCCTCAATCATTGCCGCCTCACTGAGCGGCAATATCCGGATCGCAAAATCCACGCGAAAAACGCCCACCACTCGATTACCTGGAAGCTCAACGCCACGTGACGCAGCGGCAGCGGTCGGTCCCGCTTCTGTCACGAGCCCCATTTTATTGTCCGTCACTGCCTGTTTGAGGTCCGCCAGCAGAAGATCAAAGGGTTTCTGACTGTGCTGGATTACCCAACCTTCGCGCGGCTGCAAAGCCTGGGCAGAGGACACCATCAGCATCATGAACACGGCGAAAGCGACGATACGATACATGAAGAAGGACTCCTTAGGTCAGAGACGGCTTATGGTGCATTGTGATGGATCGGGGCACCTGGATGAAATGCACGAAAGGCGAAGGCGAAAGGCACGTCATAGGAAACATCGACAAGACCACCCTCCGCCTGTTGGCGTTGAACTGTGACGATTCCAACATCCCGGCCCTTGTCGATACGGGCTCTGTCCAGGGCTGATGCCTGACCCGACCGCCAGCGCAGAACAAGATCATCGACAATGATTTCTCCACACTGACGCAGCAAACCCAGGCTCCAGGCCTCATCGCGCCCGACCACGCTCACCACCCGCATCAGGGGTAATCCAGGTCCATCATATTCGCCATCATACAGAAATGGGCGTGGCAATCCGTCATATCCGACATAGGGATTCCGCCCATAATCACGGATGGTTGAGTCCCTCGGAACCAAAACACGGCCCGTCGGATTTCGCGCAGCGAATTCGCCGAAACTCTCCAGTCTCGCAGGAAGACGTGCCAGTTCGACACCGGTTTTCGCACCGATGATCGCTCGGCCCTCGAACTGCTGCCACCAGCTTTCTGTCAGCCGGTCATACATGACCATGTCCGAATTGCGCAGTTTTCCAGTCGTACCAAAGGTCGTCTCGATACCCTCGACGCGTCGGTCGAAGACGATACCAGAATTGCACAATGGACAGAAAGTCACTGAAATCGGGGTATCAGCAAGCGTATCATTGACGATCTCATGCCACATCAGAATGCTCAATGGATAGGCGCGGGCCTCTCCATCGATACGCACGCTCATCACCGGTTCCCTGTCAGCATAGAGATCTCCCCCCTGAGGGACCGGCGAGAAATGGGGATCGTCTATGGCAAGGATGCCATCCTTTGGCGGACCACCCGACAGAATCTCCCGGAAGGCGACTTCCGCGCGGCTGAAATCTGTATTCGGCCATTCCTGCAACCAATCGCGTGGAGGGAGGCCATTCTCCTGTGCCTGAAGTGGGCCAACAACAATCATGCACAGAAATGCAAGCAACGAACCCGCTGCAAGATACCGATCAGGCATGCCGATTATAAATAAAACTCGATAACAGGATGACATCACTCACACGCGCCTTTCTCAAACCAAGCCTGCCTGCATTGGCCGGAATGCCTTCTGACCCAGAGCATCCAGCTTCCTATACAACAAAAAACCATCTCGATTCGGAATCGTCACAGCATCGTGAGACAACTTGATGCCAGGCATTCCCGACAATCGGTTATGGGTATGTACGGATCGGTCGCCTGTTATTGGAATGCCGGTTCCAATTCTACAGTTCGCAGAAAGCGAACATCCATTCAAGGGAGTGACACCAATGAGTTTCAAAACCTATCTACTGTCGACAAGCGCCGTATCCCTGATGGCAGTGGCAAGCCTTGTAACAACAGGGCATGCAGGTTCCGGGGAGATAGAACTGGCAGATGCCGTTTCCGCAGAACATGTCTCCATCGATGCACAGATGGACGGTGGCGGGTCCTGCAACCCCTGCGCGGCAAAAGCATGCAACCCCTGCAATCCCTGTGCAGCCAATCCCTGTAACCCCTGCGCCGGTGGTGCGTTAAAGGTCAGTGCAAGTTGTGTCGTACCAAGCGTCAAGGCGAAGGCTTATAACCCCTGCAATCCCTGTGCGGCAAAAGCGGGCAACCCCTGTAACCCTTGCGCTGCCAAGGCTTGCAACCCCTGCAATCCCTGTGCGGCAAATCCCAGCAACCCATGTGGCGGTTCGGTCGCAGCGGTAGAAGTAAGTGATGCAGAAGCGCGCGCTGCCTATGACTGCCTGAAACCGGAAATGACCGCAGCCTTTGCCGGATCAACGGAAGCAGCCGGTGCCGCCCATTTGAACTGGCCGCATGTCAGCACCGGACCCTATCAGTCCATCACCCATGGCGGTCGTTATGTCAGCAATACGGCCAACGATGTCGCCGTCGTCGCCTATATGAAATATGAGGAGATCGGCAAAGCACCTGTCGGGTCCATTCTGGCAAAGAACAGTTTTGCCATTCTGGAAGATGGCAAGGCGGCAATCGGTCCCCTCTTCACCATGACAAAGATGGAAGAGGGATGGAACCCCGAGACGGGTGACTGGCGATATTCAATGGTCATGCCGGGCGGCTCCACCGTGGGCGTAACCAAGGGTCCTAATGCCGCCAATATGGACTTCTGCCATGAATGCCATATCGCGGGCGAAGAGTCCGATTACCTGTTTTTCTTGCCAGAGGACTTTAGAAAGTAGGAGGCGGCCGCGCGGACGTACCGAACTGGAAAGGGCACCATCGATTCACTGATGGTGTCCTTCCTTGAGTATAGGCCTATGCACTTGTATTCAGCCGACATGGCACAGGCTGTTTCCGGATATGAAGTGCCACCTTTATGTCTTCCGGATTGTAAAGGAACCTATATCAGGAAACTGACATCTATGAGCACCATTCATTGCAATACAACCGGGATTATTTTTAAAGAAATATCGGAAATTGCGCGGGGGCTGAAGACCTGTGGTCTCTGTTGGAGAGTTACATTTCTTCTGTTCGTTTCGATTCTGACGATTGAGGCAATCTTGCTCGTATTTTCTGCAAACCAGTTCGAGAAAGCGCGACTGGCCGAGGCAGAGAGAGAAGCGCTTGTCACCGCTAGAACGATAATCAGGGCATCTCTGATAATCGATGATATGCATAGCCTAGATAACACATTAACCGATAGCGCAATATCCTACAGCGCATTCGAAGAAATAGGTCCTATTCTTCGTAAAAATTCATTACTGTCGGGAGCGGTCGTTTTCGATGAAAGCGGAATGCCGAGTGCGAGTTTTGGCGACCGACCGACCATTACACCATTCGATGAAAAGGATTCACGTTTATCTATTGATGGAACCATGGATATTCTATGGAAACCGAAAAGAATGGATGGATCTCGCTTTGTCGCAGGTCGTGTCGATGTGACACATATACCGGAAATGGTTCAGGCACATGTTCTGAAAATTGTCGGGTTGGTCTTATTAATTTCCCTATCGCTGACTCTTACTTCTATGATCATTCTCGAGCGCGTGCTTTTACGCCCGATACGCTGCGTGAATACGGTGCTTTCTGATATCGCCCGTAACCCCGGAAATACATCGGAAGACGCCCTGTTCGTAAAAATGGGAAAGCGCCAGGTCGACGAATGGGTCGATGTTCGAAAAAACTTGATTTTCCTGACCCGATGCCTTCGACAGGCTTTTTTAGATATCAAGGAGCAACAGGATCAGTTAGCTGAAGCGGAAAAAATCAAAAAGATAAGCGATGCCAAGTCAGATTTCCTCGCCAATATGAGCCATGATCTTCGCACCCCGCTGAATGCGATAATTGGATATTCTGAAACGATAAATATGGAAATCTTCGGGCCTGTCGGAAGCGAACGATATCGTGAGTATATCCAGGATATACTAGAATCTGCCAGTCAATTAAAATTTTTGGTAGATGACCTTCTTGATTTAGGTCGTATTGAAGCGGGCACCTTTGAATTGGACGAGCAATGGGATAACCTACTGGATACCGTTCGACGTGCAGTTTTTAAGTGCGAGTCAACCTATTCTGGAGTGCCTGCAAAAACGATACAGATGCATACTGGGAATGTAAATCCAGGTTTAGAAATTTTCGCCGACCAGAAGGCAATGAACCGGATACTTACAAACCTTGTCGGCAACAGCCTTGATCACGCGGGTCCGACAGCGAAAACGCGTGTGGTCATCTTTGGGACAAGCGAAGGGCGATTTTACATCGAGATAGGCGACAATGGATGCGGCATTGATCAGGACGTGGTCGCACGGATTACCGAGGCATATTTCCAGGCCGGACCCAATATCGGACGCTCCGCTTATTCCAAGCGTAAATCGACTGGATTCGGACTTGGCCTTACGATGACCGCAAGTCTATTAAGGCATCACGAGATGGGGTTCGTTATCGAAAGCATTAAAGGATCGGGGACGGTCTGTCGTGTAGAAATACCGTTGAGCAGGACGAGACAAACTCTAGTGTCGGAAGCGTTTAATTAGAATCGGGATTCCCAAAGGGGACGAATTGTGATTCATCATGATGGCTGGGATAGGAGGCCAGCCATGATGTCTCGGTCATATTCTCTTGATCTTCGGGAGCGTGTTGTTGCGGCGGTTCTCGGTGGTGCAACGACGCGGTCGGCGGCGGCCCGTTATGGCTTTTCGGTTGCGACGGCGATGCGCTGGTCGCAGCGGGGGCGTGCGGGGCTCAGTCTTATGCCCAGTAAACGGGGCGGCCACCGACCGAGCCTGTTGGTTGGCGATGTTGCGGCCTGGCTGCGTGCGCGGATACGCGAGAAGCCGGATATCACCTTGCGGGCATTGACGACGGAGTTGCAGGCACAGGGGACGGTGGTGCATGTCCGCTCGGTGGGGCGGTTCATGCGCCGCGAGGGCCTCAGCTATAAAAAAAGCGCTGCTGGCGAGCGAGCGGAATGGGTCGAAGACCGCTGCGCCGCTGGTCCTTGACGGCCCGATCAACGGCCTCGCCTTCACACCTGGCTTTGTCAGAAGAAACTAGATTGAGGCAATTTGAGTATCCGGACAGCTTCCTTAGATGACAAGTTCCCCATTCCGTTATTTCAAGACGTCACCCGAGATCATCCGGCTCGCGGTCATGATTTACGTTCGGTTTCCACTGTCACTTCGCAATGTTGAAGACCTGCTCCATGAGCGCGGGATCGAAATCTGCCATGAGAAGGTGCGCTATTGGTGGAACCGTTTCGGGCCAATGTTTGCCGCTGAAATCCGGAAACGTCGCGTTACAAACTGTTCATATTCAAACTGGCGGTGGCATCTCGATGAGGTGTTCGTGAAGATCAATGGAGAAACCCACTATCTGTGGCGGGCTGTTGACCACGAAGGAGAAGTGCTGGAATCCTTTGTTACGAAACGCCGCAACCGTAAGGCTGCATTAGCATTCTTAAAGAAAGCAATGAAACGATATGGCCAACCGAAGGTCATTGCGACGGATCGACTGAAGTCCTACCGGGCGGCAATGAAGGTCGTTGGTAATCAAGCAGCCCAGGAAGTTGGTCGTTGGAAAAACAATCGCGCCGAGAACTCCCACTTGCCATTTCGTCGACGAGAGCGAGCCGTGTCCAGGTTTAGGCTCAGACGAAGTTTGCAGAAACTCTCGTCCATCCACTCTGCCATCTTCAACCGCTTCAACTTTCAAAGGCACCTTGTCTCAAGAGACGAATTCAAAATTCAACGTGACGCTTCCCTAATTGAATGGCAGCAGCGTTGTGCTGCGTCATTCGACCGACCTACGGGCAAACTGAGACGAGTTCGCATTTGTCTGATGGTGTGGACGGCTCCACCCGAACGGCATCACGATGTGCCATATTGGTGCTGTTTGAAACCAACAGTGGGAAGGAGCCATCCACATGACGACTACAACACTCGGGATTGATCTCGCCAAGTCAGTTTTCCAGTTGCACGGTGTGAATGCGCAAGGCGCCATTGTTTTGCAGAAGAAACTTCGGCGCGGAGCGGTTCTTTCTTTTCTGGGTAAGCTCAAGCCTTGCCTGATCGGCATGGAGGCTTGCGCCACATCACATTATTGGGCGCGTGAGATTGCAGCCCTTGGGCATACGGTGCGCTTGATACCACCTTCCTATGTGAAGCCTTACGTCAAACGACAAAAGAACGATGCGGCTGATGCAGAAGCAATCTGTGAGGCCGTCACCGCCTGTCACGGACTGAAAATCCTCAGCCACTGTCCAACTGACGCCCGTATCCCGCGCGCCGGCCACGATTGCCCTGGCCAGTGGATGTTCCGATTGCTCTTCCGCCGCGGCGGCGAGCACGAGCGCCCTTTCGCGGCTCATATCGTTTAAAGCAACGACATCGACGAGCTTCGGCTTGCCCTCAGTCAGGGTCCCGGTCTTGTCGAGCACCACATGCGTAATGTCCTTGAGGACCTGGAACGCTTCGCCCGAACGGATCAGGATACCGCGTGTTGCGGCAATACCGCCGCCCCGGATCAGCGCCAGAGGCGTGGCCATGCCGAGGGCGCAAGGATAGCCCATCACCAGCACGGTAACGGCGGCATAGATGGCGCGCACCCAATGCGGCTCGCGGCTCCAGCTATCCGGGCTGAGGCCCCAGAACAGGAACGCAGCGAGGGAAACGACGAGAACGGCTGGCACGTAGTGCTTGAGCACCCTGTCCACCAGCACGACGATGCCGGGCTTCATCGCCTTGGTTTCTTCGACATGGCGGGCGACCTGATGCAGGAAACTGTCCTCGCCGATGCGCGTTGTCTCGATTAGAAGCGCACCGGTCTGGTTGATCGACCCACCGATGACCTCGGCGCCAACGGCCTTTTCCACCGGCACCGACTCGCCGGTGACGATCGCCTCGTCGATGGCGCTTTCACCCTCTATGACCTTTCCATCCACCGGCACCCGCTCGCCGGGGCGCACACGCACATGATCGCCCACGGCGACTTCTTCGATGGGCACTTCCCGCTCGGTCCCGTCGCGGATGACATTCGCTGTCGGTGGCTGCATGGACAAGAGCTGACGCACGCTTTCCGACGCCTTGGTGCGCACGATAATCGACACGAAACCCGACAGCAGATGATAGGCGGTGAGGAACACGACCACCCCGAAGAAATCGACGGCCGGAAAGCCGACGAAACCATACCAGCCGAACCAGGGCATGGGCGCACCGAGCAGACCGCCGATATAGGCGCCGATGGCCCCGGAATGCGCACCCGACAGATAAGAGCACATGCTGATTGGTGATGCCGCGCTTGCCCGCGCCCCAGGCCATGCGGACGATACGCCGTCCGTTCCACAAGAGCACGAAAGTGGCGATGGCCCAGGCGGTCCATACATGCCAGTCGCGCATCTGCCACAGCCCCAGCCACATAGCGCTCATCGCCATGAACAGGATAAGCGCGGCGGTGGCGGCCATGGCAAGATCGGTTGCTTCCTCGCGGATCGCGCGTTTCTGCTCCTCGAAGGCGCTCGCCTTGCGCGGATCGCGGATGGTGAAGCCGAGGTCGGTCAGCGTATGCTTGATCCGCGCTTCGTCGGTCTCTTGCCGATCGAAGCGGATCAACACCTCTTCATGGGCGAGTGAGACATGCGCCTCGCGCACGCCCTTGTCCCTCATGAGCGCCGAGGAGATCGAATTGGCACAGAACGAACAACTCATGCCACCGATCTTGAGCTGGAGCGTGCCAGAGGTAGATGTTGGGGCAGATGCTGTCGCATTCATGGTGTCACCTCTTCAAGCCGGTCAGCAGGTCGTCGGAGAGGAACAGGTCGCTGCGGCCATTCTCGCTGCGGATCGCCAGCATATTGGCCAGGAACAGTGCGTCGCCGGTGTGGAAGGTCGGGTCGCTCACCCGCCAGACACCGTCCTCGAAGATCACTTCAGAGGCAAAGACCGGCGCTGTCGATACTGCTCCGGGCAATATGGGATGGGCGAAGTGCTCCGCCGGCTCTCCTTCCAGATAAGGCGCGACCACCAGTGGCAGCGGGCTCGCCTGCATGAGGCCGGAGCGAACAATCACGCTTTCGAAAAAGCGGGGAAACAGCGCAGAAGCCTGCTCAGCCTCAGCATCGGAACCGTGCCAGCGCACGGCATTGAGAGCTGCCACGACCGCACCGGCGGATCGCGGGTCATAGGTCACCGGCGCCTCGCCACGGCGAAACAGCTCTGCCTCGTCATCCCAAAGCGGTATCAGCCGGTCGCTAAACAAATTCTGCGCCGCCTCGGCAAAGGCTGGTTCGGCCAACAGCCGCCTGGCCTCTGTCAACCCGTAGATGGCAAGCGCTATATCCTCGATGGCCGTGCCGGGCTCCCCGTCAGGTTTTTGGCCAGGCTTTCCGCATAGGTGCGCGCCAGCGTCAGCGCCTCGCCTCTGAGCGCCGAATCATCGGTGGCCAGGGCGAAACGCCCCAATGCCACTACCGCAAGGCCGCGCTCGGCTGGGGTCTCAGGTGGCATTGCCGTGACGTCCGCGAAGGCTTACCTCAAGAGCGGGCGATAGTTCTCGGCAGCCGTCAAGTCCCGGTAGGCGGCGTGCCAGTAGTCATCGCGCGCACTCGTTCCGGCCAGCACCATGTTCGACGCCGCCCACAGCACGGCAATCTGGTCGCGTGGAACCGCCGCGCCAAGGTTGCCGCTAGATGCCAGCGGCGCGAACAGCCCATCGGCGCTCGTCAGCCGCGCGCCAAGCGTCTGCGCCTGGGCGCGTGCCTGCGGAATCACCATCAGGGCCGCCAATTTATTGTCCGGTAGGTCATGGAACTGCATGTGGAACTCGGGGCTCGTGATCTTGATCATCGCCCAGGCCTGTGCGGCCGGGTCGAGTGTGCGGTCGAAGGTGGACGCGTCCCAGGCCAGCGTCCGAGGTACGGCGAAATCCGGCGTGCCCACGAAGGCCGGCCGAGCACCAGCGTAAACCGGGCCAACCGCCGCCATGTCCGGCATCTCGGGCCGGGTGACGAAACCGGCACGGCGCAACCATTCGTCGCGCTCATAGGGTGAAATCACCAGCGCCTCGCCGAGGCCGGAAAACATCACCGCGTTGGCAAGGTTGGATAGCGCGGCGAAATACACCGCCGGGCGGACATTGCTTTCGTCATAATGGAATTCGTCGGCAGCCCGTGCAGACGGCGCAAATGCAAGGTTTGTAACGAGCGAGGCGGGAACGGCGTACGCAGCGATTGTTCTCGTCAAAGCGGAAAATAGGGTCATGGCGGCCTCCGGTACGGTGATCCCGCAACCATGCGGGATGATCTCAGGGGCCAGCCTACCCTCCGTACTAAACTACGGAGTCAAGCGCTTTCTTCTGCCGGACTGTCAGGCCAGTTCCGGCACAGCGGAAAACAGGCCGAACCAGATCGACCAAAGGCCAAGCGCGATGAGCAACCCCCCTGCCCAGAACGGTATTTTGGCGGAAAGCCCCGCGAGATGGTCGAACAGACGGCGCGCCGGTTTGAATGCCACAGCCGCAACGAGCGGCAGGGACAAGGCCAGACCGAACACTCCAAGCGATATGAACCCACTCAGAGCCGCGTCGCCGCTGGCGCCATCGGCCCCTGCAACGCCGAGCAGAACCAGAAGCAATGGCGCGGCACAGGCGGGAATGTTGAGACCGAAGATAAGACCGAGCCCAACCGAACCGCGCGCACCACTCAAACCGGCGAGCCGCGGCCCGATCGAACGCATGAGAAATCCGGCGCGCCCGATGAGATAGAGAATCCCGATTGCCGCATAAACAAGACCGAGCACGATCCAGGCTCCGCGCTGGAACCCGATAAATGCAGACCCGACCAGCACCGCCGCCACGCCAAGAGCGCCGATGAAAAGCGCGCGCGTGAGCGCGAAAACCGCCGTCTCGGTGAATTTCTGCGCTCTCTCCTTGCCTTCCAGATATTTGATAAAGATCAGGCTGGAACCGATTGAGCAGGGTTCAATGAAGCCGAACAGGCCAAGCCCTGCCGGTAGAATGAGAAGATTGAACAAACTGAATTCCATTATAGCCCGCTTTCGCTGATGTGATATCCGGCCTTTGCGGCCGCTTCCCTCAACCGCCCGACGCTCGTGATGCCCTTGTCAAAACTGACGCTAACTTCCCGGCGTTCGAACGAGACGCTGGCCTCGCCGACACCCGGTTCGGCGCCAAGCAGCGCCTCGACGGTCCGCGCGCAGCCCACACAATGCATTCCATCGATCCCGAAGATGGTCCTGACCAATTGTGTTCTGGATGCCGCATCGTCCAGGTGAGGCGCAGTGTTCATCGTTGGTCGCTCGCTGATCGCGTCCATGATCGTGCAGGCGCTCAAATCCCCGCCACCGGGACATCTGGCGATGAGCACATCGAGCGCCGAGCGAATGTCCTCCAATTGTGCGATCTTGCCGTCCACATCCTGGCGCTTGGCGACAGCCTGCATACGCACATCAGAACAGTCTGCATTCGGATCCGTCTTCAACGCCAGGAGTTCGGCAATCTCGCACAACGAGAATCCGAGTTCCTGTGCCTGCCGGATGAAGCGGATGCGCTCGACAGTCTCGCGTTCATAATGGCGATAGCCGCCGCCGCTTGGACGCAATGGCTGTTCGATCAATCCTCGTCGTTCGTAAAACCGGATCGTCTCGACGCCGACACCGGCCTGTTCGGCGGCGCGGGCTATGGTCATCGCTCTTGCCATGCTGTCTCATCTCCCCATAAACAATAGACTCCGTATATTGGTACGGGGTCAACAATTGAAGAGGCGGTTCACGACAGTTTTGACCGGATCAAATGTTGTCATCCCGCGCAGCAGGAGAGCTTTGCGACGTCCTTGTCGAAGCCTTGGGCGGCGAGCTTGAGCCCTTCCACGGTGGTGAGATAGGGAAAGATCGTCTCACCCAGTTCCTTGGTCGTCATTCCATACTTGATCGCCAGCACTATGGTCTGGATGCTGTCCGCACCTTCAGGAGCGAGAATCTGCGCTCCCAGCAACCGATCTGACTTTGCATCGGCCGTTAGCTTGATCAGCCCGCGCGTATCGCGGGCGGCCAGCGCGCGCGGCACCTGATCGAGCGGCGCAACCGATGTCTTGATCTCGAAACCGCGTTCGCGAGCCTGTTTCTCCGAAAAGCCGACTCCAGCCACCTGTGGATCGGTGAACACCACCCAAGGCATGGCGGAATTGTCATAGATGAGGCTGTCGCCGTTCAAAGCGTTCTTCGCGGCGAGCTTGGCGCCATAAGCAGCCATATGGACGAACTGGTCGCGCCCGGTGACGTCACCCGCGGCGTAGACACCCTCGCGGGTGGTGCGCATACGGTCATCGACAACAACGCCGCCGTTGCGGGCCAATTCCACACTACTTTCGACAAGACCAAGGTCGGCGGTGTTAGGTACGCGCCCAGTGGTCACAAGAACCTTTTCGGCGGTTAACGTTTCAATTCGACCATCCACGTCAACGCTTAACGCGATTTCGCCGTCACCGCTTTTGATCCCGGAATAGCTGAGGCCAGCGCGTACAGTGATGCCTTCGCCGACCAGATAGCCGGTAAGCGCCTCGGCAATTTCCGGTTCCGCCTCAGGCAACAGGCGCGAGCGCGTGACCAGCGTCACCCTGGTGCCGAGGCGCGCGAACATCTGCGCCAGTTCGCAGCCTATATAGCCGCCCCCGATGACCAGTAGCGAGCGCGGCTGTTCCTTAAGCTCCAGCGCAGTGGTGCTGGTGAGGTAAGGAACGCGCTCCATGCCGGGGATGGAAGGAATCGCCGGCGATGCACCCGTGGCGATGATGATCTTGCCGGTGCTGATCGGACTTCCGTCCACCAGCACGCCCGAACCATTGAGCCGTGCGGCGCCTTCCAGATATGCGACACCATCGTATTCGGGCAGCAGGTCGATATATTTCTTCTGCCTGAGCGTCCCGACCAGATCGTCCTTGGCCGCGACCAGTGCGCGCCAATCGCTGACATGGGCCTCTCCGGCAAGCCCCGGAAACCGACTCGAAGCGCCTGCGCCATGCACCGCCTCAGCGGCGCGGATCATGGTCTTGGAGGGTACACAGCCGACATTGACACAGGTACCGCCGATCGTGCCGTGCCCGATGAGGGCGACCTTCGCCCCCTCTCCGACGGCCGTGATCGCGGCGGAAAAGCCTGCTGAACCAGCCCCGATAACGGCAAGATCGTAGGTGCGGTCAGCTCGCGGCGCGCAGCAATCGTTCATCAGTGGCTCCTTTCAGCGCGATTGTTGCGGAGCTTTGCGCGCCGTAACAGAAGGTAGGCTGCCAGTCCGGCCACCAGAATGGGGAGAGCGATCCATACATAGCCGAGATAGCTAGCCAGGGCGGCGAGCACGACGCCGCCGCTTGATACCAGCAACAGGGGAACAAGGCAGCACAGCACCGCAACCGCTCCACCGATCAACCCAAGGCTTACATGGGACGGATCGCTCATCGGCTCATTCTCCGGCGATATGTGCCGGATAGCCGGCGTTCTCCGAGGCGGTCGCGATGGAATCGATGCTCGCCTCGGACGGATCGAACACGACGGTTGCCGTCCTGGCATCGAAATCGACCGTCACCAACCGAACACCCTCAACGCTTTCCATTGCCTTTCTCACCGTGACAGGACAGAGCGCGCAGGTCATACCCGGCACATCGAAGGTGGCGGTCTGTTCGCTCGAAGCAGCCTGAGCCGCTGAAACAAGGACCGGCGACGCGATAGTGGCGACGAGAGGTAGTCCGGATATGCCCAGAACAAGCAATCCAGCGGTAATAAAGAACTTCGATTTCATTGGGGTCTTCTCCTTAATAGAAAAACGGCGCCCACCAATTGATGGTCAGTGCCAGGACGACTAGTACCGTCGAGAGCCACAGGGCGGATTTGGTGATGAGAGCGGATTCAGGCCGTGCGCAATAGGAGCCGTCCTCACAGGCTGGTTTGGCCTTGAAATAGACCTGTCGGAAGCCGAGCCCGATGAAGACGAGCGCCACGCCCGCGAAAATCGGCTTGTAGGGCTCAAGCGCGGTGAGGTTGCCGATCCACGCGCCGGATATGCCAAGTGTCAGCAGCACGAGCGGTGCAATGCAGCAGGTGGAGGCAAGGATTGCGCCGATGACGCCGCCGGTTGCGAACCAGCCCTTGCGCCGATCGCTGGTTTCCAACGCCGCGTCCGGCATTGTTGTTTCAATTTCCATATCGCTCATGCGGTTTTCCCTCGAAGTTCAATTGAATGCAAGCTACAGTCTGTAGCAACTACAGACTCAAGAGGTATTTTGAGATGACCGATCACGTTTCCGGGAAGACATTGCAACGCGCCGAACTGGCGAGGCGCACGGGCTGCAATCTCGAAACCATCCGCTATTACGAGAAGACAGGCATGATGCCCGATCCGCCGCGCACGGCGTCCGGCTATCGCGTCTATGACGAAGCCCACGTCTCGCGGCTGCGTTTCATCCTGCGCGCTCGCGAACTCGGCTTTTCCATCTATGGGATCCGAGGCCTGCTCGATCTCGTCGATGGCGGCACGCAGACCTGCGCCGAGGTGAAGGAACGGACCGAGCGGCACCTCGCCGACGTCCGTGCCAAGATCGCCGACCTCAAGCGGATCGAGAAGGTGCTGGCGGGGACCGCCGCGCAGTGCTCCGGCGAGGAGGTGCCTGAATGCCCGGTACTGGAGGCGCTGGCATCGTGATGGCGACACTTGCAATCTACATAGGAGCGGCACTGGCGGAAATTGCCGGCTGCTTCGCCTTCTGGGCCTGGCTGCGTCTGGACCGCTCGCCGCTCTGGCTCGTTCCCGGTATGGCCGGCCTTGCTCTCTTTGCCTGGCTGCTGACACGCATCGACAGCGATTTCGCGGGCCGCGCCTACGCTGCCTATGGCGGCTTCTATATTGGCGCGTCGCTCTTGTGGCTCTGGGTAGTCGAAGCGCAACGCCCGGATCGTTGGGACGTGACCGGCGCCACGGTTTGTCTCCTTGGTGCGGCGATCATCATCTGGGGGCCGCGTCCCGCCTGACGGCACGCGGCCACACGGCCAGCCTTCTCTCGGTACGCCGCTTTTCCATCACCTCCGACACGCCAGCCGGAGCTTCGTCCGCAGTCCGCGCAGCGACGAGGCTTGGCTTCAATAATCTTAGTCGTTGCTTCAAATTATAGCTCCTGCAAAATTCCAAATAATTCTCAATTGCAGGAACGTTGAATGCTCGAGATTTCCGACTGGCTGCGAACACGATTGAGCCGGCGTATGGTTATGGGAGCGGGCCTTGCGGCCGCAGGCGGGTCCGCTGTCGCCGCGGTGGGCAGTGCGCAGGAGGTCAATTAACCCGGATATGCCGGCGGCAAGCCGCATCAAGGGATGGCAGGTTCGGGCCATCAGTCCGGTCACGGATCCAGCCACGGCGCGATGATGACGGTCGGCGACGTCGATGAGACGCGGAACGGGTTCGACACGTCGAAGATGCTGACAGAGTGGGAGACCGGAACCGTTTCCGATCTTCCCGATGGGCGGACACAACACACCTTCGTCATGGAAGCCGTCGACAAAGAAATCGAGATCGCGCCCGGCGTCATGTTTCCGGCCTGGACCTACAATGGCAAGGTGCCCGGCCCGGCGCTGAGAGCAACCGAAGGTGAAAGGCGAAAGATCGTCTTCCGCAATTACGACTCGCAGCCCCATTCGATCCATTTTCACGGCATCCACTCCGCGCGCATGGACGGTGTCCCCGGCGCTGGTGTGGTCAATCCGGGCGAGGAGTTCGTCTATGAGTTCGATGCCAAGCCGTTCGGCTGCCATTTCTATCACTGTCACGCGCTGCCGCTGAAACGGCATATCCACAAGGGGCTCTACGGGCTTTTCGTTGTCGATCCCGACCCGGCACGCCATGCCGAGCATGCCGATGTTGCTCGCTCACGCCTGCTCGGCACCCCGGAGAATGCCGGCTGGCAGGAACTCGCCATGGTGATGAATGCCTTCGACACGAACTTCGACGACGAAAACGAGGTTTATGCCGTCAACACCGTCGCGCATGCCTATACGAAGCGGCCGATCCGCATCCTGCGCGACAAACCGGTGCGCATTTATCTCGCCAACGCGGTCGAGTTCGACCCGATCAATTCGTTCCATCTGCACGGGAACTTTTTCGACTATTTCGACCAAGGCACTACACTCACGCCGACTTCCAGGACGGTCGATCTGATCACGCAGTGCCAGGGACAGCGCGGCATCTTGGAATTCTCGTTCAAGGACCATGAGCCGGGTCTTTACATGTTCCATGCCCACCAGTCGGAGTTCGCCGAGCTCGGCTGGATGAGCATGTTCGAAGTTGTGGAGCAGGTCGCATGAACGACGTGTCATCAACCCAGACGATCACAGCGGCTCCCAGCGTGCCGCAACCCTCACGCGTGGCACTGGCTTGGCTGATCCTCCCGCTCGCCGTGCTCGCGCTCGCGATTACCTGGCTCGTCACCGCCAATCCTTTGCGAACCTTCGACAACGGCGCGCCACCCGTCGAAAACCTCACCTTCGAAAGGACGGTCCTTTCGTCGGATGGCATCGAGATCCTCGTTCGCGCGGGCGGGTCAGAGCCGATGACGATCGCCCAGGTTCTCGTTGACGATGCCTACTGGCAGTTCGCGCAGGAACCGTCAGGTCCGCTCGCCCGTGGTGCTACTGCCTGGATCCGTTTGCCCTATCCATGGGTTCTCGGTGAAGCACACGCGTTCAAGATCATCACCAACACGGGCGCCACATTCGAGCACGAGATCGCCGTTGCGGTTCCGACACCGGTCAGCAGCGTGTCGATGTTGAGCGCCCAGGCACTCCTGGGGGTGATCGTCGGGATCGTGCCGGTGGCCATCGGGTTGATGTTCTATCCGGCGTTGCGCGGCGTCGGCCGCAACGGCATGAATTTCCTGCTCGCCATGACGGTCGGTCTGCTCGCCTTCCTGATGATCGACGCGGCGGGCGAGGCCTTCGACCTTGCCGGTGAGTCCGCAGCCATCTTCCAGGGGCAAGCCATGGTGGCGCTTGCGGCGGCGGCGAGCTTTCTGTTGCTCATAGCCGCCGGGCGTCGTGGCGGCACGCCGGCCGGGCTGACGCTTGCAACCTTCATCGCTCTCGGGATCGGCCTGCATAACCTCGGCGAAGGACTGGCGATCGGCGCCGCCTTCGCCGCCGGGGCGGCCGGGCTTGGCACCTTCCTCGTGCTGGGCTTCACCATTCACAACATCACCGAGGGTATCGACATTGCCGCGCCGATGCTGAAGAAGCGCCCGCCGCTGTGGACCTTCCCGGCGCTGACCCTGCTTGCCGGCGGCCCGGCCGTCCTGGGCCTGTGGATCGGAAGTCTCGCCTATGCGCCGCAATGGTCGGCGCTGGCGCTAGCGATCGGAGCCGGCGCCTATCTGGCAAGATCCGACGGCCGCGGGGCAGCAGCTCTGCTATCATGGCCGGTCATGGCCGGGCTCGCCTTTGGTGTCACCTTCATGTACGGCACGGCCATGTTGGTCAAAGTCTGAAGCCCTGGCGGACCGCGCTGGCTCGATCAGCGCGGTCACAGCATGCCTAGGTTGCCGCAGCAGTGGCGGTAGGGAGGCGGCGAACGCCCCAACCCAACAGGCGCATCGCGTTGAGGGTGACAAGCACCGTTGCACCGGTATCGGCCAGGATGGCCGGCCAGAGCCCGGTTATACCCACGATGGTGGTCACGAAAAAGGCGGCCTTGAGACCAAGGGAGACCGCGATGTTCTGCCAAATGTTGGCCATGGTCGCCTTGGACAGGTCGATCATTCCGGCGATGTCGAGCACGCGAGCATGCAGCACCGCGGCGTCGGCGGTTTCCAGCGCGACGTCCGCGCCGCCACCCATGGCGATGCCGATATCTGCCGCCGCCAGCGCCGGAGCGTCGTTGATACCGTCGCCGACCTTGGCCACCACTTTGCCCTCGGACTGCAACTCGCGAACGATGCGCTGTTTGTCCTCGGGCAACAGGCCGGCCCGAACCTCGATGCCGAGCTTCGCGCCGATTGCCCGAGCGGTCCGCGCGTTGTCGCCGGTCAGCATGACGACACCGACGCCGGCGGCCTTGAGCGCATGAAGGCCGGCCTGAGCGTCGGTACGAGGTTCATCGCGTATCGCCAGTATGCCGGCGACTTCTGAACCGACAACGAGAACGGAAACGGTCTTGCCGTCGTCATTGAACCCGTCGATCACTGCCTGCAGTTCCGGCTCGATCATGGCACGTCCCGCTGCAGCCGCGGGCGATGCAAGGAATACGTCCTCGCCGCCGACCTTACCCGAGACCCCCTTGCCGGCGATGGCCCCGGCTGATGCAGCGGGTGGAATCGGCGCCTTGTCGGTTTGTGCCCTGGCAAGAATTGCAATTGCCAGCGGATGGCTCGATCCCGTCTCGAGCGCAGCCGCAAGCGACAGCACTTTGCTCTGCGAACGGCCGACCCCAATGATGTCTGTCACCTGTGGCTTGCCTTCGGTGAGTGTTCCGGTCTTGTCGAGCGCGACCGTCGAAATCGAACGCAGGCGTTCGAGCACCGCGCCGCCCTTGAGGAGCAGGCCCTGGCGCGCGCCAGCCGACAACGCGGCGGCGATTGCGGCCGGCGTCGAGATGACGAGGGCACATGGGCACCCGATCAGCAGGATCGCGAGGCCCTTGTAGACCCATTCGCTCCACGCCTGCCCGAACAGGAGAGGAGGTACAATCGCCACCAGGGCACTGACGACGAGCACGCCGGGTGTGTAGTAGGTCGAGAAACGATCTATGAAACGGGCTGTCGGCGCCTTGCTCTCCTGGGCTTCCTCGACCAGCCGCACGACCCGCGCGATGGTATTGTCGCTCGCGCTCGCCGTGACCCGCACCTTGAGGACGGCATCGGTATTGATCGTGCCTGCGAACACCTGATCGCCCACCTGCTTGGATTTGGCCACGCTCTCACCGGTGACAGGGGATTCGTCGATCGCGCTGTGCCCTTCGACGATGTCGCCATCGGCAGGTATCCGGTCTCCGGGACGCACCATGACGATCGCGTTCACTGCGAGGCCTGCTGCCGGTACTTCACGGGTCTGATCGCCTTCGACGAGGAGCGCCGTTTTGGGCACCAGATCGGCCAGCCCCTTGATGCTGGCGCGGGCGCGGCCCGCGGCCACACCTTCGAGCAGTTCACCGACAAGGAACAGCAAGACCACCGTCGCCGCTTCCTCGGTCGCGCCGATGATGACAGCTCCGGTGGCGGCAATGGTCATCAGGGATTCGATGGAGAACGGCGTACCAGCCATGGCGCCGGCCAGTGCACGCCGCCCGATCGGTATCAAGCCGACGAGCAGCGCTGCCAGGAATGCGAAATGACCGGTATCGGGCACAAGCCGTCCGGCCAGATAGGCCACGATCAGCGCAAGGCCGCAGGCCAGGGTAAGTATCGCCTTGCGTGTCCTCCACCAAGGGCCGTCGCCGAGATCGAGGTGACCAGCACCGTGCTCGCGGCCATGATCAAGGGTCTCATCGACCCCTGCCCGCGGTGCGGGACCGTCCAGCGAGATGCTGTAGCCCAGCGATTTGACGGCGCTTTGGATGGCGCTGAACTGAACCGCGTCATGGATCACGTTCAACGTGCCGGCGGTATAGCTGGCACCGACTTCGGAAACGCCCGGGATCCGGCTTACCGCAGTCTCGATCTTGCTCGCACATGCCGCGCAGTCCATTCCTCCGACGCGGTATTTGGTCTTGATCGGTTCTGCCATCTTCGGTCCTTCCATTCGATACCGCGCCATGCTAAACCCTCTAGCCACTAGAGGATCAAGAGGTATTCCATGGCTTTTCCGATTGGCGAACTCTCGCGTCGCACCGCAGTCAAGGTGCCGACTATTCGGTACTATGAGCAGATCGGGTTGCTGCCCGCGGCACCGCGCACCGACAGCAACCGGCGCCTCTATGGGCAAGCCGAGGTCGACCGCCTGAACTTCATCCGGCATTCCCGCGAGTTGGGCTTTGAGATCGAAAACATCCGGGAATTGCTGGCCATGTCAGAGCAGCCACAGTCCTCGTGTCACAAGGTCGACAGCATCGCCAACAGCCACCTGATCGAAATCGACCGCCGGATCGCCAGCCTGACAACGTTGAAGGCCGAGCTGGCGCGCATGATCAGCGAGTGCGGTCGCGGCCGCGTCTGCGATTGCCGGATCATCGAGGTGCTGGCCGACCACGGACATTGCCGATCGGAACACCGATCGTTACAGACTACCCCTCTATCGGCGAATGTTCGAGGATGATCAAGGCATCTCATCTTTGGCCGGGCGTACCGCTCGCCCTCGGCTCGGCCGTTCTTTTCGGCACCTCCGCACCGCTCTCCAAGCTGCTCATGGGATCGATCGATCCCTGGCTGCTCGCAGGCATCCTCTATCTCGGGGCCGGAGCGGGCCTTGCGATCATGCAATGGGGGCGCTCGTTCGTTGGGATCGAGAATCTCGAGGCACCGCTCCACCGAGCGGACTGGCCGTGGCTGGCGGCGGTCATCGTCTTCGGCGGCATGATCGGACCACTTTTTCTGATGCTCGGCCTGTCCCAGACGACCGCATCATCGGGGTCACTGCTGCTCAATCTCGAGGGGCTGGCCACGATGGCAATCGCCTGGGTCGTCTTTCGTGAAAACGTCGATCGACGACTGATCCTCGGAGCGGGCGCGATCCTTGCCGGAGCCGTCCTGCTGTCCTGGTCCGGAACCGGCCTGCGCTTCGACACCGGAAGCCTCTTCATCACGGCAGCGTGCCTGAGTTGGGGCATCGACAACAATCTGACCCGCAAACTGTCCTCGGCGGATCCTGTCCAGATCGCCATGCTCAAAGGACTCGTGGCCGGGACCGTGAACCTCGTCCTCGCCCTGGCTTCGGGTGCCGTCCTTCCGAGCGCGAGTATCATTGCATCCGGCGCCCTGACCGGATTTTTCGGAGTCGGCGTCAGCCTTGTGATGTTCATGCTGGGGCTACGCCATCTCGGCACCGCCCGGACCGGGGCCTATTTTTCGCTGGCGCCGTTCATCGGTGCGCTGTTGGCTATCATCTTCCTGCACGAGCCGCTGACGCTGCAACTCCTGGCGGCCGGTGTGCTGATGACCTTGGGGCTCTATCTCCATCTGGCAGAACGGCACGACCACGAGCACGTTCACGAAACTCTGGAGCATGATCATCTTCATGTTCATGACGCACATCATCAACATGACCATGATGGACCGGTGAGCGAACCGCATTCGCACAGGCATCGGCATCAACCCTTGCGCCACCGCCACCCGCACTACCCCGACCTGCATCATCGGCACGGGCACGGCTGATGGTCCCCGCCGTCACGGTGCTCCCGACGCCCGCGGCCTGAATTCGGCTCCTACTCGATCGAACGATCCGTTCGGTCGAAAGTCGGGAATGCCCTGATCGGAATCAGGGGCACAAGAACAAATAGCTGACGTAGTGTGGCTACCGCGGCGACATACCGATGCCAGCAATCTCCCGGTAGGCATCGTTCAGGGCGCGATGTTCCTGCTCACATACCGGCCTATCGCGATCGAGTTTCTCGAGCGCTGCGAGCATGAATTCGGCGATGTCCGGTCGGTCTTGCTGGCAGGCACACCTGAAGACGCGCAGGATATCACACTCCAACTGCTCGGCATTCGAGGTCATCGCCGTCTTCTCCTTGCCTAGATGCAAGCCTGCGCTATCCAGCAAGAGCAAGGTCAAATCACGATTTCTTCAACTCTCCCCCGGTCGAACTCAGCCGATCGAAGACAGTATCGGAAAGGTCTCCAAAAGCCAGAAGGCGAACGTGGAGAGATATCCCGTCATCATGGCAACGCCCATCGCGATCATCACCACTCCGGCCAGCACTCTCAGACAGCGTCCGAGGCGCCCAAATGCCTTCAACTTGGCGGATAGCGTATCGGTGAACAGCGCGGCAAGCAGGAATGGCACGCCGAGACCCAGCGAATAGATCGTGAGCAGCGCAATACCATCGGCGAGTGTCGCCGACGCGGCGCCGACCGTCAGAATGGCGCCGAGGATCGGGCCAATGCACGGTGTCCAGCCAAACGCGAAGGCCAAGCCGAGGACATAGGCCGAGACGGTGCGTCCGCCGGGCAGATCGATGTGGAAGCGTGCCTCGCGCATCATCCATGCCGGGCGGATCGTTCCGAGCATGAACAGCCCGAACAGCGTGACGATCCCGCCCCCGACGATGTTCAACTCGAACCGGTAACTGAGCAGCAACTGGCCAAGCGCCGAGGCACTGGCTCCGAGGATCACGAATACCGTGGTGAAACCGAGCACGAAACAGAGGCTCAGGCCGAGCGTCATGCTTCGGGCGACAGCGATCTCACCGGAGGGCGAAGCAAAAGTTGATCGGCCGGCGACATAGGAAACGTATCCCGGCACCAACGGCAGCACGCAGGGCGACAGGAACGAGATAATGCCGGCCAGGAAGGCGCTGAGGATCCCGATATTGGAGAGTTCAGGCATTTGGATAAACTTTCAGAGGCGACTCCGGCTTCATCGATTCTGATCCTTCCGGGCCTGGTCGATCAGCCGATGCATGGTTTGCAAGTCGGTAGCGCCGCGCAGGATCTCGTCTCCGATGACGAAGCCCGGCGTACCGTTGATCCGTAGTGCCCGGGCGAGAGCAAGATTGAGCTCGATCTCGGCGTCGATCGTGGGATCTTGCATGTCGGTCCGGAGTTGGTCGACATCAAGGCCGATCTCTTCGGCGACAGCGACGACCTGCGCTTCGTCGGCAGAGCCCGACGCCTGCATCATCGCCTTGTGGAACTGTGGATAGAGGTTCTGGTTGCGGGCCGCGAGCGCTGCCCTTGCCGCGAACACGGAATTCGGCCCCAGAATGGGAAACTCCTTGTAGACGATCCGCAATTGGGGATCGCCGTCTTCGGCCGCCACCATCGAGGGCGCGACCTGCCGGCAATAGGGGCAATTGTAGTCGAAGAACTCGACCAGGGTCACGTCGCCTTGCGGATTGCCGCCGACCGGGCTTTCGGGGCTGTTGAGCAATTCGTCACGGTGCGCAGTAAGGGCCGCCTGAGCTTCCGTCTGTTCCGCCTCCCGTTGCTTCCGTTCGAGGTTCTGCATGGCCTCGACGATGACTTCAGGGCTGGCGACAAGATAGTCGCGCACCCGCCGCTCGAACGTGTCCTGCGGCAGGTTCGCCGACGCGGTCGTGGGTTGCCGGCCTGCCCTGAACCCTGGATCGAGCAGATACCAGGCGCCCGCCGCGATAATCAGCAGCAGGGGCAGGAGGAGAAAGCCGAGGCGTCGGCTCGTGAAGTTCAGATGGTGCATGTTTCTTTTCTCCCGCCTTTCAGAACCAGTCCGTCAGCCATTCCCACCACCCCTTTTCGGTAGGCGGCTTTGGCGCATGCGCGTTGTTGGTGAGCCCGTTGATGTAGAGGGTCAGATTTGTCTTGCTGAAATCGGAACCATGAAAGATTCCGGCATGCCGTCCGTTGCGGTCGATGACATGCGCCATCGGCAACTCCTGGCTACGGCCACTCAGCACGGCAAATCGATCCGCTGCAACGGCAGTTGTCTCGTCGTCCGATGGGATCACGAGCCGCCAGTTCGCCTCGTCCCACGGTGCTTCGATTGACGCGTCAGCATCGTGAACGGTTACGAACGTGACCATTTGCCTCATTGGCGAAACATTCACCTGTTCACGTCCTCCGCTCGCACATTGCCACCCTGCACTTGCGCAAACGAGGCGATGGCCGCCAGGCACGCAACAGCGACAGCGGAAAGGAGGACCGCGTTGCGCCTCATTGCGGTCCCCGCAGATATTTCACCAGCGCCAGGAGGCCGAGGATCAGGACAGCAAGGACCAGAAGCACTACGAGACCGCTGCCGACCATCATCCAACCCATGAAGCCGTCCATTCCGCCCATGAACTCATTCATCGGAATAAACGGAGACCCCGCCCTCGCCGAACGCGTAGGTCTTCAAGGTGCCGGTCTTTTCGCGTGCCATACCGGGAGCGTTCCCCGGCATACCGGGCAGTGTGATCCCGGTGATGTCAGGGCGGTCACTGACCAGCCGCTCGATGATCTCCACAGGTACGAGGCCGCTCACGACGTAGCCGTCGATCTCGGCAAGGTGGCACCCGATACCCCTCTCGGGAACACCCATGTCAACCGAGCGCTTGTCAAAATCGCGATCATCGACGCGCGTCACCATGTAGCCGTTGCCTTCCAGATAGTCGGCATAGGCATCGCAGCAACCGCAGCCCGGATCGCGCCAGATGGTGATCGCCTTGCTGCCTGAGGCTGCCGCGATGGCGGAACCTTGCAGAGGCGAGTTCGCCGAGCCCAGCGACCAGTAGGCGATACCGACAGCGGCAGCCACGGCGATGACGGCGACGGCAATTGTGTTCTTGTTCATGATATTCTCCATTATGCGCGTGCGAGCGCGGTCCAATTCGCGCCGCCATCGCGGCTCTCAAAAAGGCCGTTGCCGGTGACGGCGACGACATGATCGGCATTGGTGGGATGGACAGCGACGGCCAGCGCGCTTGCGCTCGACCGTTGCGACCACACGACTCCGGCATCCTGCGATTCCCAGATTCCCGAAGGCAAAGCGGCGTAAAGCCGAGTGGGCAGCGAAGCCGCGCTGACCAACGCGTTGATCGTCTCGTCTTCAGGAAGAGGCACCTCTGACGGAGCCAGTTTCCCCGAGACAAGTGACCGGAACCAAACCGTTACAAGTCCAAGTCCAAGTCCAATTCACCGCTTGATCGAAACATGTATGTAGATTGCTGCTACACAACACTTGTTACACAGTTAGAGATAAACAGTATCGAAGGCACGTGAGAATGTCGAACCGCACGAAGTCAAGAGAATATTCGACAGCGCCCCCCTTCACGAAGCCGTCGGACTGAACTTAATTAAAGGGCTATTTGACCTTTGGTGTAAATTCTCATCAGGGGAAAGTCATATCGTGGCTATGGGGATTTTATGCCCCCCATAGTCAACTCACAAAAGCATTCGATGATCTTCTCGACCGTAAATGGACCGCCTTGATCATACCAACGGGCCATCCAGTTACACATGCCGAGAATGCCGAATGCGAGTAGTTTAGGGTCGCCGATCTCGCGGAAACTGCCGTCATGCTGACCTGCTTTAATTAGGTCGCACCACATGGCTTCGTAATGTTTCCAGAACAACATCATCTTTTTACGCACGTCGGAATCCACATCAACCAGACCGTCGCGCAGGCAGACTGTCATTTCCAAGCAGTAGCGGTCGAACCGGGCGAGGTGATTGCGCACCGCGCCGCGCAGTTTCTCCTCATAGCTCAATGCATCATCCTCTACAATTTCCTTAAGTCCGAACAGCAGCGATGCACTTTGAGGTTCAATGATTTCGTAGAGAATTTCAGAGCGGTTCTTGAAATAATAGTAGACGCCCTCGCGCGTAAAGCCGACGTCCTTTGCGATGTCGTCAAGGGAAGTGGATGAATATCCGCGCTGATCGAACAGGACAATCGCGGATTGTAAAATCTGATTTCGGCGCACCATGGATTTGCGAGTTGTTTTCTTGGGCGCATTCGGTGCCATATGCTTGCCAAATTCTTTCAAATATAGGGTATCTGCGACTGTTTGGGCGCGAGTATATCTAGCGAAAGATCAAAATCAACCCGCTCTCCCTAGACTCCGAGATATCGTGATTGGACTGCCAAGTCGGATTGTAGCGCCTCGGTGGTACCGTCAAAGACAACGAGCCCATTCTCCAAGATATAATTGTAGGAAGCAATAGCCATTAGGTCGGACAAGTGTTTGTCGACAACCAGGGCGGAAATTCCTCTGCTGCAGATCGACTTGATGCCCTTCCAGACTTCTTGACGGATGATCGGCGCTAGACCCTCGGTTGCTTCGTCGAGAATCAAGAGGCTGGGGTTCAGCATCATGGCGCGCGCGATCGCCAGCATCTGCTGTTCCCCGCCCGACAGATGGTCGCCCCAATTGTTCCGCCTCTCTCTCAGGCGGGGGAAAAGTCGGTAGCAATCCTCCAACTTCCAGACTTTACTCGGTGAGGCATCGGGTAGGCTGCGCTGGGCGAGCAACAGATTCTCCTCAACCGTCAGTGTCGGGAAAATGCGTCGACCTTCCGGCACTAGGCCGATACCTAACCGCGCGATGCTGTAAGGCGTCTTGCCGGTAAGCGCTGTACCCCGGAAGGTGATTTCCCCTTGCGCGGTCGTGGTCAAACCCATGATCGAGCGGATCGTCGTCGTCTTGCCCATACCATTGCGGCCGAGCAGGGTTACGATCTGGCCTTCTCCGATCTTCAGGGACACGCCATGCAGGACTTTGACATGCCCGTAAGAGGTATGGATGTTATCGATGTGGAGCGTCACCGGCTATTCTCCCAAATAGGCTTCTTGAACCGCCTTGTCGGCCCGGACCTCTTCAACCGAGCCGCAAGCGGCGACCGTCCCGTTGACAAGTACGGTTAGTCGATCTGCCAGCGAGAAGACGGCGCTGAGATCGTGTTCGATAAGGATGACGGAATGATCGTGCTTCAGGCCAGCAATCAATTCGGTGACGCGGCGTGTCTCGTCATAGCCGATACCCGACATCGGTTCGTCGAGCAGCACGATGGAGGGACGGGTGGCAAGGACCATAGCGATCTCCAGCATGCGCTGTTCGCCGTAACTCAGCGCGCGTGCCTGAACGTGACAACGTTCCTGTAGTCCGACCAGGGATAGGGCGCGTTCGGCTTCTTCCTCCAAGCGACGGTAGGCGGCGAAGGGCTTCACGAAACGGAAGGCATGGTCGAGATGCACGAGAGCGGCGGTCTTCACATTCTCTTGTGCAGTCATGGAATCGAAGATGTTGGTGCGCTGGAAGGACCGACCGACGCCGTGCCGGGCGAAGACATGAGCGGGTCTCCCCTCTAGCCGTTTGCCCACGACCTCGATCGTTCCGCCGTCAGGTCGGGTAACGCCGGACAGGAGGTTGAGGAAGGTGGTTTTACCTGCCCCATTCGGCCCGATGACCGCGTGGATCTCCCCCTGCTCGAGCGTCCAGCAGACCGAATTGATCGCGGTCAACCCGCCGTAGCGACGGGTCAGCCGATCGGCGACGAGAACTGCGCTCATGGCCGCGCCTCCCCGTCACGTCGTTTCAAGTTCTCTGCCCTTGCAGCTATCCATGGCCAAGCGCCGCCGCGCACCCTAAGGACAAAGAGGACAAGCATAATACCAAGGAAGAACTTCCAATTAGATGTGTAAGTGCCGAGATACTCTTCCAGCAGCGTGATGAGCACAGCGCCGAGAACTGGGCCGACGAGAGTACCGCTGCCGCCGAGCACCAACATGATGAGGATCTGCCCCGACATGTGCCAGGACAGGAGCGTCGGATCCGCGAACATCTGATGCAAGGCGAATAGATATCCAGCAAGGCCGGCGCCACCGCCCGCGATAACGAAAGCTGTGAGCGCATAGGTCTTACTGTCGAAGCCTACAGATTCCAGCCGGGGCGCGTTCAAGCCGATCCCCTTGACAATCTGTCCAAAGGGGGAGCGGATCAGGACAAAGAGAAAGGCTATGAACGCGGCGATGAGTGCCAGCACGAAAAAGTAGAACTGCCGCTCGTTGTCCAGGTTCAGAATTGCGATGCCGAAGAGATCGTAGCTGCCACGCTCCATCAGCACGACCCCGTCTGAGCCGCCTGTGAAAGTGCTATCGTGGACCAAATAGTAAAAAGCCTGCGAGAAGGCGAGAGTGATCAGCACGAAATAGATGCCCCATGTTCGCACCGCCAGAAAGCCGACCAATGCAGCGGCGACCATGGCACCGAGAACGGATAACGGCACGGCGAAGAGTGGCGCGATGCCACCCTTATCGACGAGAAGCGCCATGGTATAGGCGCCGATGCCGAAGAAGGCTGCGTGGCCCAGGCTAATCATCTTGGCATGGCCGACAAGTAAATCTAGGCTGAGCGCCAGCAGTGCCAAGATCAGAATACGGATCGCCAAGTCCATGTGGAAGGGCGAGACGAGAAACGGCAGGACGATCAGGACGGTGAGCGCCCCGCCTGGGATGAGATATCGAGGGGAGTTCATTTGCTGATCCTCGCGCCGAAGAGGCCTTCGGGCCGCAGATACAGGATTGCGGCCACAACCAGATAGATCACGACATTGCTGAGTTCGGGCAGAGTTACCCGACCAATTGTTTCCACCATGCCGACGAGGATGCTGGCAACAAAGGCACCCTTTAGCGAGCCGAGCCCGCCCAGGATGACGACCATGATCGCCGGGATCAGGATAGTCTCGCCCATGCCGGGATACAATGACAGGATCGGCGCTGCGACGATGCCCGCGAAGGCCGCCAGCACGATGCCGAAACCGAAGACAAGCAGGGAGACGAGGTTGACGTCGACGCCCAGCGCCGAGGTCATCTCGCGGTCGAAGACGCCAGCGCGGACCTGGATACCGATCCGGGTAAAGGACAGCAGCAGCCAAACGCTGATTCCGACAACGATCCCGACAACGGAGACAAGTAGCCTGTAGAGCGGATATTCGCGGTCGAAGCCGATTGAGACGCTGCCGGACAGGGCGTCGGGGATGTCGATAGAACGGATGGTCGGGCCCCAGACCATGGTGATCACCTCGTTGGCGATCAGGATTAGACCATAGGTCAGTAGCACTTGGTCCAGATGGCTGCGGTCGCGCAGAGAACGGAAGATCGTTTTCTCGGATGCCATCGACAGCGCGACGATGGCGGCTAATGCGGCCAGCACGCTTAGGATTGGTGGGATGCGGGCCTGCAGGCCCGCATAGAAGAGATAGGCGCCCAGCATGTAGAAGCTGCCATGCGCCAGATTAACGACACCCATAACGCCCAGGATCAGGGACAGCCCGATCGCGAACATGAAATAGAGAAAGCCGAGCTGAAATCCGTTCAAGACCTGGACACAGGCCGAAACGAGAAACTCATCCATCTGGAAAATCCCTCACCGGAATTGAAGACATTCGGCCGCTCTCCCCCTCCTAACACAGTGGGAGAGCGGCCGGTTTCCGCCTGTATCAGAGCGTGCAGTCGGTGGTCGGGGTTGTCAGGCTCTTGGCGGCCGTGTCGATCACAACATTCTGGCCGTTCTGCACCTCCAGGACGTAAATGTCCTGCACCGGATCGTGGTTCCGGCTGAAGGCCATTCGGCCACGCGGGCTATCCAGTGCGATACCGTCCAGAGCACGGGACAGAGCTTCTTTGTCCTCGGTGTTGCCGTCGGTGGTCTTAAGCGCCTCGACGATCGCCCGGCCACTGTCGTAGCCTTGAACCGCATAAAGCGACGGTGCCGAGCCGTAACGGTCCTGAAAAGCCTGCCGAAAGGCGGTGTTCTGCGGATTGTCCAGGGTTTCCGCATAGTGAAGGGTGGTTCGAATGCCCTCGGAGGCCTCGCCTTGAGCCGGGCGGACGTCACTGGTCGTCAGGAAACCGCATCCGTAAAGCGGGATATTACCGTGAAGGCCGAACTGGCTGTACTGCTTGACAAATTCCACCGCAGCGTTGCCGGCGAAGAAGCAGAACACTGCCTCGGCCCCGGAATTGCGGATCTGCTCCAGGAATGGCGCATATTGGATCTCCTTGAGGTCCGGCAGAACCTCGCCAGCGATCTCGCCGCCCGCCTCCTGGAAACTCTCGGAGAAATGCTTCAGCATAAGTGTACCGCCGGCATAATTCGACGCCGCCAACATCACACGGCGGATGCCTTGCTTGTACATCCAGGTGCCCATCGGCGCGCTGACCTGCCAATTGGAGAAGGAGGTTCGGTAAATGAAGGGCGAGCACAGGCCCTGCGACAGCCCGTCATGGCCAGCATTGGCGACGATCAGATGCGTACGTCCGTTATGCGCGACATTGCGAATGGCTGCCGCGACGGCGCTGGAAACCGGACCGACGAGAAAGTCGACGGCTTCCTGCTTCACCAAACGATTGGCACCCTGAATCGCCGTCTTCGGATTGACTTCGGTGTCCTGTTTGATCACTTCTACGGAGCGACCGGCAACCGTGCCTCCTTCCTCGGCCAAGGCGAGTTCTAGACCTTGGGCGATCTCTTCACCCAGTTTCGCATAGACGGACGAAAAGGGCAAAATCAGGCCTAGCTTGAGCGGCGTCGCCGCCCAGGCCGGATACACATTCGGAATGATACTCCCAGCGGCGGCCACGGAGCCCGCCGCGAGAAAACCGCGTCTTGAGATTGTGAACATTTCTTCCTCCCTTGGGTTTTTGGTCAGCACTCTTCCATCGTCGACCCGCTTGGGTCATCCGTCGGACACCACTTCCGGCTCATTCTTGTGAGACGGTATTCGTCAATCTGCGCTACTACGCGGCCTCGATTTTTGAACTCAGCTCCCGCAGTCGGAAGCGCTGGATCTTGCCTGTTGCCGTCTTCGGCAGGTCAGGTACGAATTCGAACCGGGCTGGGCATTTGAAGCGGGGTAGCTTGCTCTTGACGTAATCCTTGATCTCTTCCGCGAGGGCCGCGGAGGCGCACACCCCTTCCCCGGTCTTGCGCAGCACGACGTAGGCGGCGGGACGAACGAGACCGTCGGCGTTCGGTGCGCCGACGATCGCACATTCCTGTACGACGCTATGCTCGGTGATAATGTTTTCGATTTCCGTAGGCGAGACCCAGATCGCTCCGATCCGCAGCATGTCGTCGCCGCGCCCGACGTAGAACAGATTTCCTTCGGTATCCTGGTAATATTTGTCGCCGGTGAAGACGCCGCCGTCGCGCATTGTCTCCGCCGTCTTCTCCGGCTTGTTCCAGTACTCCAACGCCGCGGTCGGGCCTTTGGCGAACAGGCTGCCAATCTCGCCTTGCGAAACGGGTTTGCCGTCCTCGCCCAGCAGCACGGCCTCAAACCCGGGTACGGGCTTGCCGCAGGAACCGGGGACGACCGCACCGGGCCGGTTGACGATGAACATATGCGTCATCTCGGTCGTGCCGACGCCGTCCAAGATGTCTAGGCCGGTCAGTGTCCGCCAGCGGTTGAGCAGGGTCGGCGGAAGGACTTCGCCACCACTGACGCAAAACCGCGTTCGGGAACATGCCTCGGCGATCTCGGCCGCGCTCAGATGCTCCTCGGCATAGGCAATCATGCCAGAGAATAGGGTTGGGACACCCATGAAGACGGTCGGGCGATGCGTGATCCATTCCCGCCAAACACTTTCTGGTTTGATCGGTGCGCTAGTACAGACCGTTGTCGCCTTAGCCTTCAGCGGGAAATAGACCTGATTGCCTAAGCCATAGGCGAAGAACATCTTCGGCGGACACAGGATGACATCGTCTTGGCAAATGCCCTGCATCGGCAGCCCGAAGAGTTCGCAAGCCGAGAACATATGCTGATGGGTGTGCACGACCCCCTTCGGGCTGCCGGTGCTGCCGGAACTGTAGAGCCAAAAAGCGGTGTCATCAGGTGCGCAATTGAAGGTACCGCGAGGCTCTGTGGGATCGGCCCGCCGGTCGTCGAGACAGGAATACCCGTCGATCCGGCCCCGGACGGTCATGATGGCCGGGTTGTTCCGCAACTCGCCGATGGCGGGGAGCATTGTCTCGAAGATATCCGCTTCGACTAGCAGCACCCGTGAGCCGCTGTCGTTCAAGTAATAGATGTAATCCTTCGTCGTGAGATAGGTGTTGAGCGGGACTGGGATGATGCCCTCTTTGATCGCGCCGAAGAAGAAGGCCGGGAAATCCAGCCCGTCGCGCATACACAGCATAATCCGGTCGCCTGGACGGGCGCCGAGGCTGCGGAGAATATCCCCGGCGCGGTCGATATGCTCCAGAAGGTCGCCATAGCTGTGCGCGCGCCCATCCGCGATTAGACAGGGCTTGGCAAGGACCTCGTCGTCCAGGCCATCGAAAATATAGTCGACAACATTGCCTTTGAGTGTGGCGAGCATAATCAGAACTCCTCCCTATTCCCATCACCTTATTCTAATTTTTTTACGCTTGAATAAACTTACATATAAGTAAAAAACTTTGTCAAGAGGGTTGTTCTACGATCTATCTGTGATACGAATTTCTTACACCTTCTGTTCAATAAGTCCTGATTATGTTATATATTACAATATGGTAAGCGAAAAAAACTATCGATAAGTGACTGAGCTCTGTAGTGCGTGTCCTTTATGAGATAGGTGAAGATCAATAAATTTAAGAATTTTATATTGACAAAATTTACGCTATGGTAAATTAATTAAATCTCACTTTAGGAGACCCTAAATGAATATCGAAAAACAGGGGATGGTGTTCCCACCCTATACGGTCGCGCCGGACCGGCGCCTAGCGGAGCTGTTCGCGCGAGGTATCGGCGTTGAGGGGGTGCCGGAAAGCGTGCCGCCCACCTACATGATCTTTCTGCGTGGCGAGTCCATCGGCGCGAATCTGTTCGAGGAACTGGATATTCCCCGGCAGAAGGCACTGCATGGCGGCCAGCGTTACGACTGGGTGCGCCCGGTTAAATGGGACGAAACCCTGCAAGTAACCGCCCGCGTGAAAAGTATCATTGAAAAACAGGGCAAGTCGGGACGGGTTTGGTTCGCCGATATCGAGTTTGCCTATGACGACATCCGCGGCCAGCGGGTTCTGACCGAAATCACGCGGCTGATAGAGAGGGAATGAGATGGAACGCTTTTCGACCGGCGCCATAGTTCTGGATACTGTCGTTCAAGGTGCTACCCGCGACCGGATCGCGTTGTTTTCGCAAGGTACGGAAGACCCCAACCCCATTCACACCGACAAGGCTTTTGCGGAATCGGCGGGATTTCCAGATGTACTGCAACAGGGACCTATGACCACCGCGCATTTCGCGCGCCTCCTGACGAGGCGGGCAGGTCCCCTGAATAGCCTGGACATTACGTTCAAGGCTCCAGTTTTCCCGGAGGAGGATCTTCATCTGACTGCTAAAGTGGATTCCGTTGCATCGGACGGTCTGGTGACATGCACCCTCGCGGCAGTAAAGGACGACGGCACAGTAACGGCAGTCGGTACCGCGACATGGAAATGAGCGAAACAACGACCAGTAACGACAGAACTGCGTTCGCAACAGCTTCGGCGGTCGTGCCCGTCATGGTGGCGGGGGGGTGTGTCGGTCCTTTCGGACGGAAGTCGACGCAGTCCCTCGGCATGATCGCCAGGCCTGTGGTTCGTGATGCGATCGCCTCTAGCGGGTACGACTTTGACGACATTCAGGCCGTCTTTGTCGGCAACGCCTTCGGTGGTGCATTGACAGGTCAAGAGTCGATACTGGGCCAAGTTCTTATGCGCGACCTTCCGCTGAACGGCGTCCCGGTGCACACGGTTAAGAACGCCTGTTCCAGTGGATCGGATGCGGTGCATTTGGCCTGGAGCGCCATAGCCCACGGTCAGTACGATTGCGTACTCGTGCTTGGGGCGGAGAAGCTGATACACGAGGATCGGCGCCTGCCCTTCACGACCCTAGCGACGGCAACCGATCATAAGCCTGGATCGGAGGGACGGTCAGTCTTTATCGACGTCAATGTGAAGCGGGCGCAGGACTATATGGAAACTTTCGGTGCGACGCCGCGTCACTTCGCGCTCTGCGCATCTAAAAACCGGTTCCATGCTTCGCTCAACGAAAAGGCCGCGGTGCGCGAGCCGATGTCTTGGGAAGTTATCCTGGCCGATCAGGTCGTTCTGGAACCGCTGACGCGGGCGATGTGTGGCGGCTTGGTGGACGGTGCGGCGGCGGTAGTTCTGGTATCGGACCGGTTGTATCGCCGGCGCGGTTATGGCGGTGTGCGAATTTCGGCCTCCGCAGTGACATCGGCCGTGCCGAACCCCGATGCGGTTGGCAGCGCGACGGCGCGGGCCGCCAAGCTCGCGTTCGAGCAAGCCGGCATCAATCCCAAAGATGTGTCTCTCGCCGAAGTACATGACCCGACCGCGCCGCAGGAATTCTTTGATATCGAGGAACTCGGCTTATGCGGTCGAGGCGAGGCGATTGATCTTGTTGAACAGGGTGAAACGACGCTCGGTGGACGTCTACCGGTGAATGTCAGCGGCGGGCTTACCGCACGCGGGCATCCGGTCGGCGCAACCGGGGTTGCGCAGATTGTTGAGATTTCCGAACAGTTGTTGATGCAGGCCGGAAAGCGACAGGTCCATAGGGCGCGGATTGGTTTGGCCCAGATGGCGGGCGGACTGCTTGGACCGGATTCGGCGGTGTCGACGGTTCATTTGTTGGAAAAGATTTAACTTAGGGGTTGGAAATGAAGTTTCCCATTCAAGATACCTATCAATTGTATATTGGTGGCGACTGGCAAACGTCTGCCTCCGGTGAAACGCGCGAGATACTCAGCCCACTTACAGGGGAAAAGATCTGTCGCGTCAGCGAGGCGAACGAATTCGATGTCTCCGCCGCTGTGATGTCCGGAAAGGCGGCCTGGCCAAATTGGTTCATGAGCGGCCCTCGCAAGCGGCAGGCTGCGCTGATGCAGGCTGCTGACCGTATCCTTGAGGAAGCGGAGCGTTTCGCTTGGCTTGAGACGCAGAACACGGGCAAGCCCTGGCGTGAGAGCTTGGCAAATGTGCGAACGGCCGTCGACCGTCTTCGTTACTACGCAGGGGCAATCCGTGTCTTAGAGGGCAATCTGCAGCAGGTTTCCAGCGATGTGTTGAGCATGAACATGCGCGAACCGCTCGGCGTCATCGGCATTATCGGCGCTTGGAATTTTCCGCTCAACATGTTCCTCGGCAAGATCGCGCCGGCCCTCGCGGCGGGAAACGCCGTCGTCTACAAACCCGCCGAACATACGCCGCTGTCCACGCTGGAACTGGCGCGATTGCTGGGCGAGGTGTTGCCGGCTGGTCTGGTAAATGTTGTTACCGGGCCGGGAAGAACGACAGGTGACGCGCTTGTTAACCACCCGGACATTCGTAAGATCACGATTACAGGCTCGGTCGAAACAGGCCGCCGGGTGATGGCTGCAGCGGCAACGTCCACCAAGCAGGTCACGCTTGAACTCGGCGGCAAGAATGCGCAGATCGTCTTCCCCGATGCCGATTTGGACAATGCAGCGCAGGGAGTCCTGCTTGGCGCGTTCCTCAATCAGGGGCAGGTTTGCACCTCCGGGTCGAGAATCTTCGTCCACCGCTCGGTTAAGGACGCTCTGTTGAAGAAAGTATTGGAGCTTGTTCCGATGCTGCGCTGCGGCGATCCATACGAAAAAACCACCAATGTGGGCTGCATCGTGTACCGCGAACATCTGGACCGCATCCTCGCTGCTATTGAAAAGGGGCGTCTTGAAGGGACGGAAGTTTTGACGGGCGGAGCGGTGCAGGACATATCGGGCTATCCGAACGGCCTGTTCGTTCAGCCGACCCTTTTCGGGGAAACTGATAACGCTTCGACCCTCGCCACACGCGAAATCTTCGGTCCGGTTGCCACAACCCATGTGTGGGACGAGGAGGAAGAAATGCTCGGCCTCGTCAATCATCTTGACTACGGCCTCGCGGCCGGTATCTGGACCGAGAATCTCGGAACAGCACACCGGACGGCGCAGGCGGTGGAGGCGGGCCGGGTTTGGGTGAACTGCTACAATCTATTCCCCTCCGGTGCCGCATTTGGCGGGACAAAGGCCAGCGGATTCGGACGCGAGGATTCTTTCGAAACCCTACTCGCCTTTACCCAGGTGAAGAACGTGATCATCGACAACAGTAGGAAGCACCGCACTTTCTATTAACCAAATTGTACTGAAAGAAGGAGACGTATCATGCAAAATCAAGTTTTTGGAGAAGCCGGTATTGGTAATGTGACTCTGGACAACTTTCTATCCCAGGATCAAGAATTTCAGGAATTGCAACTCAACTTGATTGCGATCCATGTGGTCAGCGAGGAAGTCGGCGCGGACAAGTTTGAGGAAAGCATCCTCCGTGCGCCGGATCCAAACAACAAAATGCGCATGGCAAAAACGGTGATGGAGGAATACGGCCATCACATCCGCTATCGCGAACTTCTCGACGAACTAGGTTTGGATTGGCGCGAAGTATGCGCGGAAAAAGCACACCTTACTACCTTCGATACGTCGATCGATACTTGGGCAGATCAGATGGCCTTCTTGGCACTGGTCGACCGGGCTGCCGCGCATCAGTTTCGACACTTCATTAAATCCCCGTATCAGCCATTCCGAGAAGCCAGTCAAAAAACCTTGAATGAGGAATACGGCCATGTCGGTTTCGGTATGGACGGAATAAAGGAGTTTCTGACCAGGGGCGAAGAGGGGGCCAAGATTGTCCGGCACACAGTATGGAAATGGCTGCCGGTTGCTATTGCCTCTTTTGGTTCGGATCAGTCGGCGACCAACGACCGTTTGCGTTACTGGGGTATCAAAACCCAGACAAACCGAGAAATGAAGCAGGCCTATTATGATCAAGTACGGGCTTTTATAACCAAAGACTGGGGCACAGACATCCCGGATTCCTTCGACGCTTTCCTGGAGGCCGCCGATAACCGCCAGGAAACGGCGGCGGCCTAAACAGGGGGTATCAGATTGTGAGCGCATTCTCCGTTTCTTTCATGGGAAGCGATGTCGTCGCTTCCTGCGACGCCAGCACCACTATTCTTGATGCGTGCATCTCAACTGGCGCGCCTGTGCCTTACAACTGCCGCTCAGGTGAATGCGGAGAATGTCGGGCCCGGCTGATGTCGGGTTCAATCGAGGAAATCCCAGGCGCCGATCCGGCCATATTCAACGATGTGGATCGGCAACAGGGCGACATCCTGACCTGCATGTGTTTCCCGCGCTCGAACTTGGAACTCGACGTGCCACTGAAAAGCAATAAGAACGTCGCGGCCATCGAAACCATTAATACCTTAGTTGAGGGGATAACTTGGCACGGTCGCGAAATTCTGGAGGTGGCGGTATTGCCGCCGTCTCCAATTTCATTTCAGCCAGGCCAATACTTTGACTGGACGATCCGAACCAATGGAGTGAAGCGGTCTTTTTCGGCAGCTAGCGCGCCAGACAGCGAGATGCTTTGGTTTCATATTCGGCTTCATCCAGATGGCATCGCTAGCAATTTTGTCAGCGATGTTCTTCGGGTTGGCGATTTCTTGGAGATTACCGGTCCATTCGGCCATTTTAAGATAAGCGACAATGCGCACAGACCGGCCATCTTCGTGGCTGGAGGAACTGGTTTCGCGCCCATCCGCTCCATCTTGGATGCCGCAGTCAGTCGAAAAGACACCCGCCCCGTCCGATTGTTCTATGGTGCCCGTACTTCGGATTCGCTTTATTGCACCGACGACGCGGACCGTTGGCGGTCGACACTTCCGGATTTCAAGTTCTTTCCGGCTCTATCGGACGAGCCGATCGAAACTGGTGTTGACGCCTTTCGGGGCAATGTAACGGACCTACTCGACAGCGAACTCGGTAGCGAGGTGTTCGGAGCCGAGGCTTATCTCTGTGGACCTCCGCCGATGATCGACGCCGCGATCGACGTTCTGCTCACCAAAGGGATAGAAAAAGAAGATATATTTTATGATAAATTCCTGCCCGCAAAACGCTGATCCCCAGGACGACCTTCGCTCGAAAAGCGTTGTACCGCCTTCAGCGGTGCATAAGGCAGTGATGTCTGATGGAGCGGTAATCTGGCTGCGGAGGTACGGCAATCCCGCTGGACCGCGACTTGTAATGTCTCATGGAAACGGCTTGGCGATTGAGGCGTATGTCTTATTCTGGCGCCAGTTCCTGAACAGTTACGATGTTGTGTTGTTCGACATGCGCAATCACGGCCAAAACCCGCTGCACGAAGCAGCTGGTCATCGATGGAATCGTTTTGTGATCGACATGGAGGAGATCCTGGACGCTATCGACGAGCAATTTGGCGGCAAGCCAGTTGTGGGAGTATTTCACTCGCTGTCGGCCGTGACCGCCGTGAAACATGCGGACCATTATCGGGGACGATGGGAAGGCCTGATCCTATTCGACCCGCCGATCTATCCGCGCCACGGTCATCCGCTACAGCCGGTCGAAGACGCGCATATGCACGATATGGTCCGGCGCGCCAGCCGGCGGCCGTCGCGCTATGACAATCCAGCACTTCTGGCCCAGCAGTTTAAGCGGCGACCGGAATTCCAGGGCTGGGTACCAGGTGCGGCCGAACAGTTGGCCGAGGCAACGCTACGAAGGAATACACAGACCGGTTCCTGGGAGCTTTGTTGCCCGCGTGAGTTCGAAGCCTATATTTATCAAACGAATAATGATCTATCAGTTTGGACTGCGCTCTGTCGGCCACTAAAGGAAACCCCAATAACTATCATCGGTGCCGATCCTGAAATGGAAAATCAACTGCCGTCAGCCAGTATCTGCCGGGCCGTGGCTGAAGAAGCATGCTTACCCTATTGTAGTATCCCCAGGACAACACATTTCCTTCAATTTGAACAACCCGAGTTGTGTTACAAAGCTACTATTGAGGCTTTGGCAGAGGAAACTCGATTGAGGTGTGGTTAGGATGGCGATGTTACGTTAGCCGGTGAGTTGTGGTGCTGATTTGAGATGCACAGATCAATCTATCGCCGCCACTGTTTCCACCCTTCAATCATCCAGATCGCCGTTCGGCTGACCAAGTCACAGAAGTTATTAGCGACTTTTTCTTCCGTCTTAACCGTACACTCCATTTGTTCGGCCTTCTCAGCCACCTAAACAACAATATAATCCCGCGCAGCGTCCGACGTCTTGGCCTCACAATACTCCAGTGTATTGGGTCGGTGGGCAAAATGACGGATCATGCCAAGAGGATCGTCCGTAAGCGCTAGAGCGTGATGATTTTAGACGGAATCGGAATTAGGGGATTCCCTATATCTGCGAATAGTGATTCACCATGGATGCTGGGAAAGGAGGCCAGTATCCATGACGCGACCCTATTCGATGGATCTTCGTGAGCGTGTTGTTTCGGCAGTTGAGGATGAAGGGCAGTCCCGTCGCCAGGCGGCGTTTCGGTTCGGCGTTGGCGTTAGCACGGTGGTCAAATGGCTGCGACGCTATCGTGACACCGGGAGCGTTGCGCCGGATCGGATCGGCGGCTACAAGCCTTCGAAGATTGTCGGCGCGCACCGGGACTGGTTGATCGTGCGCTGCCATACACGGACGACTTCACCCTGCGCGGGCTGGTGGACGAACTGGCCGCGAACGGGGGCTCGATGTCGATTACCGGTCGGTCTGGGCGTTTGTCCATGCGCAGGAGCTCACGCATAAAAAAAGACGCAGGTCGCCAGCGAGCGTGACCGCCCGGACGTCGCCCGACAGCGGGCGCGATGGATAAGCCGTCAGGGCAGCATCGATCCGGCTCGGCTGGTCTTCATCGACGAGACATGGACCAAGACCAACATGGCACCGCTGCGGGGTTGGGCACCGCGCGGCGAGCGGCTTGAGGGCAAGGCACCGCACGGACATTGGCGGACCATGACTTTCCTGGCTGCCCTTCGCCAGGATGGGGTTACGGCACCCTGGCTCATCGACGGGCCGATCAATGGTGAGCGCTTCCGGATTCTATGTCGAGCGCGTTCTCGTTCCGACCCTGCGGCCAGGCGACATCGTTATCATGGACAATCTGGGCTCCCACAAGAGCAAGGCGGTCCGTCAGGCCATCCGCGCCGTCGGCGCAAGGCTCCTGTTCCTGCCCAAATACTCACCCGACCTGAACCCCATTCCCATTGAGCAGCTTTTCTCCAAACTCAAACACTGGCTCAGAAAAGCCAGGAAACGGTCCACCGACGATCTATGCAACGCGCTGGGAGACATCCTCAACTCAATCGCCCCATCAGAATGCCGCAATTACATCGTAAACGCCGGATATGAACCCGTCTAATATCATCATGCTCTAATTCTAAAGCGTCGAAACCCAATACCTGCAGCTTCATTTGTCAGAGCAAAAACCGAATGAATCAGTTCGAACAAGTCTTAGGACAGCGCCTCGTAGTATTTTCCGATGGCCGAAGAAAGATCAGTGCTGGCACTGAAACCGAGATCGTGTTGTGCCCGCTCTGGACTTAGAATACCTGAATAGTTGACACTCGATCCGAGATAATTCAGCCCGTCACCAATAGAGATTTCAGCGTTCGGATAATATTGCCGAACAGCCCTGGCAACATCGTGCAGAGTATACCCCCTACCTGTTGCGATATTGTAAATACTATTCGGTAACGTTGGGGCCAATAAGGCCGCTACGACCCCCCGTGCGGCTTCCTGAGCATAGATCATATCATCGACTTGATCACCGCCAACAGGAATGGTCACCGGCTCCCCGTAAAACGGATTCTCGATTAATTTGCTCAAGGCGCCGAAGCGGCCATGCCGTGTGGTCTTGCCCGGCCCAAAGATGGTTGAGAAACGAAGGGCAGCGAATTCCATATCGGAGATTGCTGCAAATGCCTCTCCAAACCTCTCTCCAATGATTTTGCAAAGATCATAGGTCGCCTCGTGGTGGGTGGCGTTGGTCTCGTCGACAGGGCGGTAGGTCGGTGGGCCGAAGCAACCATTCAGACTGCCATAAACCGCCCGTGATGAGGCGAAAATAAACCGGTTAACCCCAACACAACGGGCAGCCTCCAAAAGGTTAATGGTAGCCAATGCATTGATTTCGAATGTTCCGGCCGGATTGGGATCAATGTCCTGATGACCGACAGCGGCGGCCATATGAACAACTGCCGAGATTTTGTGCCGCTCCAGCACATCCAGAATATGATCGCGTATTCGAATGTCGACCTTTTCAAAAACGATGCGTTCGACATAGCGCGCGCCAAGCAGAGAAAAATCTTCTCTATTGTCGATGACGACTGTTTCGATGCCGCGATCTACCAATTCCCGCGTTACCCACGCGCCGTTAACACCAAGCCCACCTGTGATAAGCACCCGCATCGTTGTCATTTACTTGTCAATCCGTTGCTGAAAGACCTCAATTCTGCCGGCGCACTGCGCGCAAGACAGCGTAACCAGTCGAAACCGTGGGCTGATGCCCGCCACTCTGGCCGCGATAAGAGGACCCGCCGCCGCCAGGTCCGCTGTTGTCATCAATGGCGTGCTGGCTTTGCCGTTTTGTCCCCATAGCGGTTCTTCGCAATGGGGACAGTTTTGCGGCAAGGTGACGGGCAATTCATCCTGTGTCAGGGGACGCCCGTCATCCGCCTGAACAGGGGCCTGACGCAATCGGTTGGTCTCATCAATATCGATGGTGCCATCTGACGCCATATGCACATTGTACAAACGGGCGGCCCACTCCCCTGTAACTGCGCCACTTGCCAAATCTTGTGCGACAGCGTCGACAGACCGTCGGCGCGGGTCACCAAACCCGCCCCCACCATGGGTAACGGACAGAAACACATCGCCCGAATTCAGCGCCACACGGGCCTTCGACGGCAAAGATTTGACATCCCCTGCCGACAGCGTTGTCGATCGATCCGCGCATTGGCGGATCAACCCGGTGCTGTCGGATTTGGTATGAACCAACGCGCCCAACGCGCCAGCGCCAGGCATCCCGCCTGCCAATCCCGGCGATCCTGAATGATCACTGCCAAAACTTGTGACAATAACTTCTGCCTGGGTTGCGCCGTGGGAGGTGATTGCCATTTCAACACTGCGGCCCCCACGATACTGGCCAGCCCCCCCTGAATCAGGAGCAAGCCGGCGGAACAGATGCAGGATTGGAAACCTGGCTTCCGCTGTTTCCACATTCATTGCGCCACATCGCGGTGAATGCAGATAGCCTGCCGCATCATACCCATCGGCAAAACTGCGCGCACCACCGCCCTGTAGCCCGGACAGACCCAACATGGTCGCAAAGGATCGACCATTCTCGCGCTTGCCAAAGATGTTTACGCCATAAGGGGCGCCCGCCCATCCGGCCATCGTGAGCTTTCGACTTTCCTGTCCATCCAACATCATGCGGGCAACCGCAGCGGCAGAGGCATCCAAGGCGGCCCAGCCCGAATTGATAACCCCGGACGCCACTGGTGCCGGGAAATTGCAATCCACGATACTGCCCGGACGGCTGTCGATCCGGATTCGGTCCATGATCCCTTCATTCCAGGTCATGCCCGCACATAAATGTGTCAGGACGGCACTGAATGGACCGGACTCCAGTGTCGGTCTGGTACAGTTAATCAGGCCCGCCGCCTCGTCATCACTGTCAGTAAAGTCAAATATCAGGGTGTCACCGGATTTTGTCAGGGTCAGGCGAATGGTTGTCAGGCTGTCAGAATGACCATCATGATCAACATGCTCTTCGGTTTTCCAAACACCATCCGGCAGGGCCCGAATTCTATTGCGAAGCATGATTTCAGAATCCCGCAAGCTATCGGCCATGACGTCGACAACAATCTGTGCGCCATATTTATCGAACAGCTCTGTCATCCGACGGCGCACGACGCCTGCAGCGGCAACCTGAGCCCTGAGATCAAGTTCCGCCAGTGCGGGAGTGCGGGAATTTGTCATCAGCGTCGCCATCACTTCATCGGCGATCTCTCCATCCCGAACGATACGCAAGAAACGGTAGCGCGGTGCCTCCTGAAAGGCATCATATGCATCCAGATTCCAGCTGCCAGGCACAGGACCTCCGACATCGGCATGATGGATCACCGAGCTGGTCCAGGCGACAAGCGCGCCATCAATAATGATCGGTGCGACCAGTGCGACATCGTTTTGATGCACCGCCCCCATCCAGGGATCATTCGTGATGAACATATCCCCATCACGCAATTTGCCTTCGCCAATGATCTTCATACAATTTTTGATGACATGCGACAGGGCCGTGACATGCGCCAGGACCGACATCCCGCAGGCAACCAGTTTGCCTTCTGCGGTGGCGATCCCAACGTTGTAATCCTGGACCTCTGATGCGATGGGGGATCCAGACACGCGTCGGATCGTCGTCGCCTGCTCCTCATTGATCTGCCAAAGACGGTGCTTCAGTATTTCATATGTGACCCGGTCAACACGCGGTGTAAAACTCTGGTCGACTGGATTGATGTCAACTTCAATGGGATGTGTCATCGCGCAGGGTCCTATCTGTCTTTAGAAGCCGCAGTCACAACCAGATTCCCGAACACATCTTTGTCGGCCAGTTGGTTGCGATAAATTGGCACCGTGGTGCGAAACAATTCAATCAAGGCAGGCCCGGAAATTTGATTTCCCGGCTGCATTAGATCGGCCTTATAAATGTCTGTTTCACGCCAGCCGATTTCTCCGCCCCAATAGACAGAGCGGGACCCAGACCGCGCAGCAGATGGATCGCGATCTGCAACCGGCAGTTCGACTGGTTGATATTTAGACGGCAGTGGGATCAGAACATCGGCCCGTGCATTCACCAATTCTATCGGCGAAGCAGGAGAACTGGCGCCTGAACCATAGTTCATGTCATAGAGTTTCCGGAACGTTGCCATCAGATCCTTGATCGCGGCACGATCCAAGGGAAGCGGCGCATCAACCGGAACGGCAATATCAGTCATTTGTCCGATATAGTGAATATCAATGGAAAGCCGCAATTGAGGGTCTGCGCCACTGATAGAGAAATCGTCCCCGATTTGATCCTGGGCCTGATCGGCTATGCGTGTCAGAATGTCATTGACGGTTTGAACAGTCTCATCTGGAATTTCTGTATCCTGAGCAATCACTTGCAGTACAGAACCTGTGACGGAAAACTGAACATCGGCCTGGGCAATTCCATAGGCCGAAAAGACCGATGCATAGGGCGGAATAACGATTTTCTTCGCCCCGATCTCTGCGCCGTAGGCCGTGCAATGCGCTGGACCGCTGCCGCCATAGGCCAACAGAACGAAATCCCCTGGATCATGTCCCTTCTCGATTGTCACCTTGCGGATAAGATCTGCCATCTGATTGTTGACGATCTGAAGGACGCCATGCGCCGCCTCTTCAGCCGACAATCCAAGCGGTCGCCCGATCCGCTCTTCTATCGCAGCAACCGCATAATCCCTGCTGGCCCGGCCATGGGCAAAGGCGAAGGAAGATGTGTCAATAAATCCAAGGACGACATCCGCATCGGTTACCGTGGGATCAAGCCCCCCCAACCCATAACAGGCGGGACCGGGATTTGAACCGACGCTGCGCGGACCAACCTTTATATTGCCATTGTCATCCAGCCAAACCGCACTGCCCCCTCCGGCGCCGATGGTCTCAATATCGACCGCAGGGACCGTCAGGATATGCCGATGAATTACGGTTTGGGCAGATCGGATCGGTTGTCCGCCAACGACAAGGCCGACATCGAAACTGGTCCCGCCCATATCGGTCGTGATGATGTTGCTTTCCCCTATCAACCCACCAATCTGCTGGGCGCCAACAATACCGCCGACGGGACCCGACAGCAGCGTTGTGACCGATTGATGCCGAACATTTTCCATCGGACTGACGCCCCCGATGGACTGCATAATCAGAACCGGACCATGATACCCGTTGGACTCCAGCGCGTGACCAAGATTGGACAGGTGCTTTTGCAGCAACGGATTTAAATTTGCGTTCACAACGGCGGTATTTGTGCGTTCATATTCCCCCAACACCGATGCTACATCTGTAGACGCCATAATGTGCAGGGTCGGGAATTTATCGCGCAGAAAGCGACAAGCCTGCTGTTCGTGAGCCGGATTGGCATAAGAATGCAGGAATGAAATGACAATCGCCTCCACACCCGCTTGCACTAGCCGTGTCGCGCCTGCTTCCAATGCGTCCATATCCAGCGCCAGAATTTCTGTACCCTGGGCATCCATGCGCCCGGAAACACCGGCAATATCAAGCTCAGATACAATCGGTGGCGGTGGATCGTTTAAGGTATATTGCGTCAGTTGATACTGATCCAATCCTTCCGTTCGCGCCTTAACGCGACCAATACGCAATGTATCTTCAAACCCCTTGGTACAGATCAGGCCTGTACGCACGCCAGTGCGCTCAATCATGCCATTAGTGGTGACCGTCGTGCCGTGAAAGACCAAGGTGCAGTTATCCAGAACCGATTGCGCGTCTAAATCCAACGCCTTCGCAGCGATGCCAACGGCTTCCATAATCCCAACCTCGGGATTGTTCGGCGTGTGCAGGGACTTCCCAACGGCGATGCGCCCCGTATCATCGACAAGTACGAGATCCAGAAAAGTCCCACCCGCATCAGCAGAGATTGTGTAATTCGCCATAACCTATAAATCCTATCGCTTGAAACTATCAGGCCGAAACCATTGCTGCGGACGACGCCCCGGACGTTCGATAACGCTCCAAAGTCAGCACAAAATCGGCCAGCCCTTCCTGCAACCCGAAGGCTGGACTGTATCCAAGATCCCGCCTGGCATCCTCGATATCTAGCACACAATAGTTCGGGTCCTTTTCAGTGGGAGCAAAATTAAAACCCGGTGCCACAGTAATCATCTTCGCAGAAAAATGATCGCAGACCTGGGTTACGGCCTCACCAAACTTAATGCCACGGCCAGATCCCAGTTGATAAACCCTGGCTGGCAATTTTTCGACTGTACAGGCGGCAACGGTCCCCGCCGCGCAATCCTTAATGTAGACAGGATCAAACACCTGATCCGCCCCGGGCAAATCGAGTGAACAACCGTCAATCGCGGCCAAGATGACATCGTTGAACACACTGGCCTGGCTACGCTCAGGTTTTATGACGCGCTCAGCACCATAAAAGTCAGCATAACGGATCGCGCAGAACTCAAAGAAACCATTCCTTGCATAGCAAAGCCCCAGGTCTTCCGCTGCCCGCTTGAGGATCGTCAATGGCAGTCGAGGCCCGGTAAAAGATGACGGGACAGGGTCGTAATAGGGCGCACCATAGGGCGTACCTTCCGTGCGTGCGATAACACCACGGGTGCTGCCAAAAATGACCCGGCCCACATCGCAAAGCTTCGCAGCTTCAAAGATGTTCAAGGTTCCTTCGAGATTGATTTTGGACAGCATATAAGGGTGCGTTGTGTGATGCGGCGACATGACCGCACCCAGATGCACGATCTGATCAATGCGATCCTGCTTCAGTAATTCAATAATCCAAGGAAGATCCTGAAGGTCGCCACGGACAAATCTGTATTCTGATCGAATATCCGACAGAAACCCAACATCCGGCTTCACATCCATAACGGTGACAGTGTGCCCCTGTGCGTTCAATTGCCGAACCACATTGACCCCGATGATACCAGTTCCGCCCGTCACAAGGACATTCATTGGCATTTTCCTCCATACCCCGATTTATTCTTGGAATGTACCCGGATGTTGTTTGAAACCACTATCCTCAGGTCATTCATTTTTTTCGATAATGCATACATTTTTATAATTAACAATGAAAAACATGCGAAAAATGTTTGATTATGTATGCAATGCATGCATTGTCTCATGACAATCTGTGAAACGGTGGTGTCACTATCGTCGTATCCTAAAAACGACCCGATACAGATGGTCGACGCTAAAACAAATGGGAATGAGGAGGAAACAATGTGGAAAAAATATCAGGGCCTGATGGCCTTATGCCTATGCGTACTTTTAGGTCAAACCCAATTTGCAAAGGCAGCCGATCCAATTGAGCTGTCTTTTTCAATTTTCCTGCCGCCACAATCGATCAGCTACAAAGACGTTCTGGTACCCTGGGCTGAGCGGGTAGAAGAAGCATCCAACGGTGAGATTAAGATAAAGCTGTATCCCGGCGGTGCTCTTGGAAAAAGCCCTGCCGTACAATTGGATCTATTGACCAATGGCGTGGCAGATATTGCCTGGATGATCCCGGCCTATAGCCAGGGGAAATATCCTGACAATGAAGTCCTGAACCTTCCCTTTCACGTCGCCAGTTCGGTTGAGGGCAGTGTCAGCTATTGGCGATTATACGAGAAGGGATTGCTGCGCGGCTATGAAGACTTGCAGCCGCTCGGTCTCTTCACAACAGCCCCCTACAGCCTGCATACAGCAAAACCGATGACATCGTTAAGCGATGTGTCCGGGTTGAAAATTCGGTCCGCAGGTCAGGTTGATAATGCTATCCTGGAAAAAATCGGGGCGACCCCTGTTGGCTTACCCGTGACACAAGCGGCCGAGTCGATCAGCCGTGGGGTTATCGACGGGTCCCTGGCAGAATGGATCGGACTGAATGATTTCCGTATTCTGGATGTCACCAAGTATCACCTGCTGGTGCCGATGGGGGCCGTCCCGATCATGGTCGCCATGTCAAAAGAGCGCTTCGACGCTTTGCCGGAATCAGCCCAGAAGGCCATTCTTTCGGTCAGCGGTGAAACTTTCTCCCGTGCATTTGGTGAGGTATTTGATACCGAAGCTGATCGCATCCACAAGGAGACTGTGGCCAGCAGCAAGCATGTTGTCACGGAACCAGACGGTGCCGCTTTGGAACAATGGCGTACAGAACTGGGCGAAGTCAGCGATGGCTGGGCAAAGAACCAGGAAAATGGCGCAAAACTAAAAGCCTCGCTTGAGACGATCTTGTCAGATATCAGAGCAGGACGCTAGATTTTGATCGCGGGGCGCTTCGGGTTTGAGTAAAATCTAAACCGAAACGCCCCTCTTTCTTTAAGCCCGGCATAAGGGGGAATCTGACATGTCCGTGCCCCATCGCCCGAACAATTTGTATCAATTGGCAGGTTTACTTGCCAAAGCCGTTGCCGCGGCGGGATTGGTCTGCTTTTTAATCCTTGCTGCGATGACAGTGCTGGACGTTCTGATGCGCTGGCTGTTTAACAGTCCGATCAGCGCTGTTGGTGAGTTCTCAGGCCTGATTACCGCAGTATCCGTCGCCGCGACATTTCCAATTGCATTATGGAGCAAACGGGGCGTCGCTGTGCGCATTTTTGGGGCGTGGTTCGGACCGACAGGAAATGTCGTTTTGGAACTGCTGTCCCATATGGCCACCATCGGGGTATTGGCTGTCATCGTTTACCAGATGGGCCGTTTTGCAACCCGTGAGGCCGCGATGAACAGTGCAACATGGTTACTGCATTGGCCGACCGCACCATGGTGGTGGGCTGTAACAGTTATTCTAGGGATTGCCCTGCTCGTAGAAGCTCTTGTGACCTTCGACACGATCCACGACCTCCGCCGAGGCGACCAAGCCTCAAACCCGACAGTTTCGTTGTAATGGATGAGTATCAGGAGGCTTTATGGACTCGACCTTGATCGCGGCCCTGGGGATCGCAGGCATGTTTGCCCTGATCCTGTTGCATGTGCAGATCGGGATTGCGATGGCAATTGCCGGGGTGTTGGGCGTTGCCGCATTGATCGGCTGGGGTCCGGCATTATCACTTTTGGGTACAGAAACGGTTGCTAATTTATCCAGTACCGATCTGGCCGTTGTGCCATTATTCCTTCTGATGGGCAGCTTTGCCTCCGCCGGCCGCATGTCGACAGAAATCTATTCACTGGCCCAGGCAGGGCTGGGACATCGACGCGGCGGCCTTGCTTATGCCACGATTATGGGCTGTGCCGGGTTTGGGGCCATCTGTGGATCGTCCCTTGCAACAACCGCAACATTTGGACGAACCGCGCTGCCGGAAATGCTGCGCCACGGGTATAAAACGTCATTTTCGTGTGGCGTTATTGCGGCGGGTGGAAATCTGGGATCCATCGTGCCCCCCTCTATCGTCATGGTAATTTACGCCATTCTGGCGAAGCAATTCATCCTGGATGTCTTTGTCGCGTCGATCATTCCTATCATTCTGACCGTGATGGCAATGTTAGCGACCATCGCCATTGTCGTTCGTCTGCGGCCGGATTGGGCGCCTTTAAGCGCCCGCGCAACCTGGTTGGAACGCCTCGGCGCTTTGCGCAAGGCCTGGGCGGCCGGCATTTTGGTCTTCGTCGTTCTGGGTGGCATTTATGGTGGCGTCTTTACCGTGACCGAGGGAGCATCCGTCGGCGCGATTGCTGCGCTGGGCATTGCCCTGGTTCGCCGCCGCATGAGTTTGGCGGATTTCTGGAAGGCGCTGTTGGATGCTGCCCAATCCACCGCAGCCATCTATATTATAATTATCGGGGCCTCGGTTTTCGCCTATTTTGTAACGTTTTCTGGCTTGTCCGAAAGTTTTGTTACGTTTCTTCAGGGCACCGGATTGCCCCCGCTGGCCATTATTTTCATGATATTACTGGGCTATATTATCCTGGGCAGCATATTTGAAACCATCTCGGCCATGCTGATCACCCTTCCCTTTGTCCTGCCGCTGATCATTCAACTTGGCTATGATCCGATCTGGTGGGGAATCATAAATGTGGCGATCATCGAATTGGGAATGATCACGCCTCCCATTGGGATGAACGTGATGTTGCTGCATTCCATGACGCCGTCCGTACCTCTGCGCCAGATTTATACCGGCGTGGCACCGTTCATTCTGTGCAATTTGCTAGTACTGCTGGTATTGGTTCTTGTTCCAGATATTTCACTCATCCTGTTGCACTGGATGAACTGAAAAATGCTGCCATGACGAGAGAGGCGAAATGTCCACCCAAGTTGAGAATGCAACACAAATCCTTCGAGAAGCCATCCTGAGCGGCACCTATGGCGCGGGGGAGAAACTGAAGGAAGTGCATATAGCAGCCAGCCTGGGGGTATCGAGAACTGTTATCCGATTGGCACTCAGTTCTCTGGAACTTGAAGGGCTTGTGGCTCACACGCCCAATCGTGGTTTCAGAACTAAAAGATTCACACTGGATGAAGTTTCCGATGCAATCATCCTGCGGGGAGAAATTGAGGCTATCGCCGCACGCTGCATTTGTGAAAAAGGGATATCCGATGCGAATGTGTCGTTGTTCCGCGACCTTCTTGATAGCATGAAAACGGTCCTCGCTTCAGGATTCTCACAACGCGAAGCACGGCTAAAATGGATGGAACTTGTAGCTGAATTCCATGCCTTGATTGTCAGCGCCTCCGGTAACACAGCAATTCATTCAACAATTGCTCATCTTTCACGCATTCCACTGGTGGCGCCGCACAGTGTTGTCTTCGACCTGTCTTCCGACGATTTCAGCCTGGAACGTGTCAAGCGCACCTATGAAACCCGGGTCCAATTGGTTGAGGCATTAATTCAGCGGCAAGGCGGCCACGCTGCTGCCCTGATGATCGGGTATGCCCATCAGGCGTGCCGTAACAAGCGTGCCAGTGTTGAGGGTATGCGCCTTGGCAAACCCGTCTCCGCAATCCCGGGACTTGGTTTGATCAGCCGCTCCGAAGAACGGTGAAAGTCGGATCAGTTCATCATTCTTTTTAAAATGAATGCAATTCCTTCAAAAAATCCGATTTCTAATTGATTTATTGGGCTCAAAATAATATTTTGCATGCAATTCTTGTTTCTGTGATTTTTTGCGAAGGGGCGATCATGCCAAAAGATGACATTCAAACGGACCAAAATTCTGCAATCAACACAGGCCTGCGTCCGGATGCGCTGCCACGACACAGCACGCCGCCGCTGCAATCCAGCCGGCCGCCGCGCTGTCCTCCCTTTGTGGAAATCACCAAGTCTGATCAATTGCTACCCTATTTGGAGCATGTCGCACAACGGCCCTATAACCACGGCCTGAATGCGTGCTGGGACTTGAAAGAGGGCGAGCGAGTGATGCTGCGTGTCGATAATTGGCACAGCGAACTGACGATTGAGGCCTGCAAAAAGATCCTTGAGAAGTACAAGGTCAAATACGAGATCAAATACATCGACCGCGGCCCGATCCCCCAATGGGTCGGCGCGGATGAAGTCGATTACTACCTGTTCCGCACCAAAGAGCTCGCTGAGTGGATGGACATGTGGGAAGAGGAAGAGAAGAACCAG
>TARA_R100001143_G_scaffold53117_2_pt1 | contig 72963 bp, 67 predicted proteins | sample TARA_R100001143 | Tara Oceans TARA_R100001143 (sample SAMEA2621300) | marine metagenome | biome: marine biome (ENVO:00000447); feature: mesopelagic zone (ENVO:00000213); material: "saline water (ENVO:00002010), including plankton (ENVO:xxxxxxxx)" | depth 800 m | reverse complement strand
CCTGGGCTCCCGCCTTCGCGGGAGAGACGAGCTTGTATTTGCCTTCGCGCTCTCTGCGTTCCTCCGCGCCCTTTGCGTTCCGCACTTTCGTCATCCCGGACTTGATCCGGGATCCAGGGCAGCAGGAGCGATTGGTGCGGGTCGCCCTGAACACCCGCCAGCAGGGTGACGGGGAGGGGGATGCGTGCAGCGAGACGCTGCGCGCGTCAGGGTGAGGGGGGGGCTGCGCCGTTGCACGCCGCGGCGGTGGTTATATGACGTGGAATTTATGTGCGAAAAACACTGCTGCTGGCTTGTTCCTGCGGCTGAATCGCGCTATTTGGACGCTTCCGCGCGCCCACCCTGTATTCAGGAAAAATTTGGGAAAGACCTGCCCCTATGACCGAAATTGTCGCCGCTGACCGTATTCTTATTCTGGATTTCGGCAGCCAAGTCACCCAGTTGATCGCACGGCGCGTGCGCGAGGCGGGTGTGTATTCCGAAGTGCACCCCTTCAACAGCATCACCGATGATGAAATCCGCGCCTTTGCGCCCAAGGGGATCATTCTCAGCGGCGGGCCGGCCAGTGTCACCCATTCCGATACGCCCCGCGCGCCCCAGATGGTCTTTGACCTGGGGCTGCCAATCCTGGGCATTTGTTATGGTCAGCAGGCCTTGTGCCATCAATTGGGTGGCGTGGTCAGCACGTCGGATCATCATGAATTTGGTCGCGCGGCCCTGGATGTGCTGGAGCCGTGCAGCCTGTATGACGGTTTGTGGGCACCCGGCGATACGCCGACGGTCTGGATGAGCCACGGGGATCGCGTCATCGACATTCCTGAAGGCTTCAAGGTTGTCGCCCGCAGCGAAGGGGCCCCCTTTGCCATTTTTGCCGATGAGGCGCGCAAATTCTATGGCGTCATGTTCCATCCGGAAGTGGTTCACACCGCCGATGGGCATAAGCTGCTGTCAAATTTCGTGCATTCGGTGTGCGGTTGTACCGGTGATTGGACCATGGCCGCCTTTAAGGAACAGGCGATTGAAGGCGTGCGCCGTCAGGTGGGCGAAACCGGCAGGGTGATCTGTGGCCTGTCGGGCGGGGTGGACAGTTCCGTTGTCGCCGTCCTGATCCATGAGGCGATTGGCGAGCGACTGACCTGCATCTATGTGGATCATGGCCTGATGCGCCAGGGTGAATCCGATCAGGTCGTCACCCTGTTCCGGGATCATTACAATATTCCCCTAGTGCATCGGGATGCCTCGGACCTGTTCTTGGGCAAGCTGGCCGGGGTCGATGATCCGGAAAAGAAGCGCAAGATCATCGGGGGCCTGTTCATCGATGTCTTTGAAGAGGAAGCGACCAAGATTGGTGGGGCTGACTTTCTGGCCCAGGGCACACTGTATCCCGATGTGATCGAAAGCGTTTCCTTCGCGGGCGGCCCGTCTGTGACCATCAAGTCGCACCACAATGTCGGGGGCCTGCCGGAGCGGATGAATATGAAGCTGGTGGAGCCGCTGCGTGAATTGTTTAAGGATGAAGTGCGCGCCCTGGGGCTGGAGCTTGGTCTGCCGCAAAGCATGATCGGCCGCCATCCCTTTCCGGGGCCGGGCCTTGCCATCCGCATACCGGGCCCGGTGGATCAGGAAAAGGCGGATATCCTGCGCAAGGCTGATGCGATCTATCTGGAAGAAATCCGAAATGCGGGCCTGTATGATGAAATATGGCAGGCCTTTGCCGTGCTGCTGCCGGTCAAGACCGTCGGCGTGATGGGCGATGCGCGCACCTATGATCATGTCTGCGGCCTGCGCGCGGTGACATCCACCGACGGCATGACCGCCGACAGTTATCCCTTCGAACACGCCTTCCTCAGCCGCGTTGCGACCCGCATCATAAACGAGGTCCGCGGCATCAACCGCGTGGTCTATGATGTAACGTCCAAGCCACCCGGCACGATTGAGTGGGAATAGGGAACGCTTAATCCAGTATCCTTGATTTGCACTGCAATTATGAATTTTTTCTTTCAGGGTGCTGCGCGCATTCATGGTGCTGTACAGCAAATTTTCGCAGACATAGGATAGTGCGCCCCGTCTCATGTGAGAGGGGGCTGGCTTGTTTGTGCCCGATTTTAAGCGGGGTACGGCAAGCGATTCTCTCTCTGTGAAAGAAATACCCGATGACGACGATCACAACGAAAGATGGCGTTTCCCTGTTTTACAAAGATTGGGGCCCCAAAACGGCCCAACCGATCTTCTTTCATCATGGCTGGCCGCTGTGCAGTGACGATTGGGATGCGCAGATGCTGTTCTTCCTGGCCAAGGGCTATCGTGTCATTGCCTATGATCGCCGCGGTCATGGCCGCTCCAACCAGGTCTGGGATGGGCATGATATGGATCACTATGCAGCGGATGTTGATGCCGTAGTGACCCATCTGGATCTGAAAAATGCGGTCCATATTGGTCATTCGACCGGTGGTGGGGAGGCAGTCTGCTATGTTGCCCGCCATGGCAAGGGTCGGGTGGCGAAGTTAGTCATTATTGGCGCGGTTCCGCCAATCATGGTGAAGACACCGGAATATCCAGATGGCTTGCCAATCGAGGTTTTCGATGGTTTCCGCAAAGCCTTGGCCGACAATCGCGCCCAGTTCTATGTCGACGTCCCGTCAGGCCCATTTTATGGGTATAACCGGCCCGAGGCTGTTGTGCATCAAGGCGTGATCCAGAATTGGTGGCGCCAGGGCATGATGGGCGGTGCCAAGGCGCATTACGATGGTATCAAGGCATTCTCGGAGACCGATTTCACCGCCGATCTGAAATCCGTTGACGTTCCAACGTTGGTCATGCACGGCGATGATGACCAGATTGTTCCCATCGCGGCTTCTGCCCTGTTGTCGGTGAAATTGCTGAAACAGGGGGTGCTGAAGGTCTATGAAGGGTATGACCACGGCATGTGCACATCCCATGCGGATGTCATCAACACGGATCTGCTCGCCTTTATTGAAGGCTAAGGGGTTTGCCAGCAGGATTCGGCGCGACTCTTTGATCCGTCGTCGTCATTCTGACGGGGGTGTTTCAAGGGGGCGCGCCGATCTTGGGTGGGTAACCAGAAGTAAGGTAAGGACCGACCCTGACGGAGCGGATCTGAGTGTGCGCATGGTGACGCCGCAGCCCGATCGACAAACGCCCGAAGCGAACCCGCAGCGCATCGGCCCTTGCGGAGTGCTTTGCACATATTGGGCATGATTGCAGCAATTTTGTAGGGCAGGGGACAGCAGGATGTCACCGATGACCAGCCCAGCGTCGTGATCTGAAAGCCATAGAGTCTCCAAGCCTAGTATTTGGTCGCAATGCTCACTACGATATTCAAAATCATGCAAGGGAGTTGGAATGGAGAAGTATCTGGATGCAGGGGAAATTAAGACTTAGAGGCATCAGCGGGGGTGATTAGATTATGAACGACCAATCACCACCAGAGCAACCAAAGACCAAAGCCTTCGACCTCCTCGCGTCGGTGGCCGCTTTTGCACGCAAACACGCTATCCCGCTAAACGATCCGCTGTTGGTCGAGCGCTTCATCGCGGACGCAGCGCCTAAACTGAAGGAAGCGTTGGCCGATCGGACGCTGATCTATGGCTCGCGAACTGAGCGCCTATTTGAGGCGACGGTCCTTAGCCTGGGTCGCTTTCGATTGCTGAAGATCGAGGATGTTGGTCGCGTCCATGCCGCTGAGACCTGCCGCGCGCCGGATTTCCGGGTAGTGCTCGACGATGGCGAGCAGTGGCTGGTTGAGGTCAAGAACGTCCGAAGCAAGGAGCCGTTCAAGCAGAAGACGCAGATGTCCGCCGCGTATCTGGCCTCACTACAGACATATGCAGAAATGGTTGGCACGCCGTTGAAGCTGGCGATATTCTGGTCGCTCTGGAACATCTGGACAGTCATTTCACCGGATCGCTTCCGTCGTCCAAACGGTTGCCTGCGCGTTACGATGAAGGATGCGGTTCTCGCCAACGAGTCGGGAAGGCTTGGCGAGGTGATCATCATGACCAAGCCACCGCTGCGACTCGTGCTCGGAGCGGCGACCGACATGCCACATTCGTTGAGCCCTGAGGGGCTTGCAAACTTTATCGTCGGCTCTGCGAAACTCTACAGCGGCGCGGTGGAGTTGACTGATCTAAAGGATCGCAAGCTCGCGGCGGTGCTTCTAATGCACGGTGAGTGGTCTACACATGGCCCGCTGGCGGTCACCGATGGCGGCGAGTTCGTGGGTGTCGAATTTGTCGCGACGCCGGAAGAGCCATCCGATCAGGGCTGGGAAGGTATAGGCTTGGCTAGTCGCATTTTTAGCCGGTTCTTCGCCAAGCAGACCGTCGATGGTGACCAGGTCATTCAGCTTCATGGCGAGGCGGCCCCCGAATGGTTCGCGCCGCTTTCGGATTGGGATTTCAAGAACAGCAAGCTGCCACTCTTGTTGGGACGGGTTCAGGCGCCGACTCCTGCCGATGGCGGTTTGGCGGAGCCAGTTGATTGATCAAGGCACTAGTTGGATGGTTGCAAGCACTTTTCGAGCGACGTGAACTGAACTTGTCTTAAAATTGAGAAGGCACCTTCTCGATTATCAACATGGACCTGCGTGCGTTTATCGAAGGATGAGGGGCTCATTTGAAGAATTCGGTGCGAATTTTTGATTCATCGCCATCATTCTGACGGAGATACTTCTAAGGTTCGCGGCCTTTTTTGGTGATTGAGAAGAAAAACGGTAAGGGCCGAACCCGAGAGTGCTGACCTGTATGTGCGTATGGTGACGCCGCAGCCCGGAAAGCCAACGCCCAAAGCGATCCCTCAGCGCATCGGCCCTTGCGGAGTGCTTTGCACATATTGGGCATGATTGCAGCAAATTTGTGGGGCAGGGGACAGCAGAATCCCGTCGATGACCCGGTCGGGGTCGTGATCCAAAAGCCATAGATCCGCCCCAGCCTCGTACCAGCCTAGTAATTTACCGGAATGCTCACTACGATATTCAGAACCTTGTAAGGGAGTTGGAATGGAGAAGTATCTGGACGCGGCGGAGATTGAACGGCTGATCGCGAGCGTGTGGCAGTGGATCGATGGTAATCTTCTGGTGCCGGCTACCGTCGTCCAGGCGGGCATCATTGTCCTGGCCTTCGGCCTGTCGGCGATACTAACCCCAACCGTTAAACGCCTGCTGGAAAGTCAGATCGGGAAATCAAGATTTTCCCGTGTGATTGATGTTGTAATCCGCACCGTCCTGCCGCTGATACTGCCACTTATATGGCTGATTTTACAGTGGTTTTCTGTCTTCGCGGTTCAGGAAGCGGGGCATCCTAATCATCTGATCGAAAGCGCGGTTAGTCTTCTGACGGCCTGGGTGGTGATCCGGTTGGTCTCTGGTGCGGTGCGCGATCCTGGCTGGGCGAAGCTGTTGGCGATCATCGCCTGGAGCATTGCCGCCCTGAACTTACTGGGTCTGCTGGCACCCACCATGGTGGCGCTGGACAGGATGGGGGTCAATCTGGGGGATGTCCGGATTTCCGTGCTGAGCGCGTGTAAGGCCGGTGTGGTTCTGGTCGTGTTGTTGTGGCTGGGCAATCTGGTATCCCAGATCGTGGATAATCGGTTTCATAATTCCAAGAGCTTATCGCCGTCTGCGCGGGTGCTGCTCAGTAAGACCTTCCGCATTCTCCTGATCGCCATTGCGATCTTTGCCGCCTTGGACAGTATTGGCATAGATTTAACCGCACTGGCGGTCTTTTCCGGCGCGATTGGTCTGGGGATTGGTTTCGGCCTGCAAAAGGTTATTTCCAATCTGATCAGCGGCCTGATCCTGCTGATGGATAAATCTGTAAAGCCCGGCGATGTCATCGCGATTGGTGATACATTCGGATGGATTAACTCGCTGCGTGCCCGCTATGTTTCGGTGATCACACGGGATGGGACGGAACATCTGATTCCCAATGAAGAGCTGATTTCTCAACGGGTTGAAAACTGGTCCTATTCCAACACTTTGGTGCGGCTTAAGATTCCGATCGGCATATCGTATGAGTCAGATGTGAAGCTGGCGATGGATTTGGCTGTTCAGGCGGCGCGGTCTGTCGCGCGCGTTCGGACCGATCCGGCACCGGTCTGCCGCTTCATGAATTTCGGGAATGACGCCCTGGAACTGGAAATGCGTATCTGGATCAATGATCCTCAGGCGGGCGTGGTGAATGTCCGCAGCGAAATTCTGTTGCTGATTTGGCAGTTGTATCGCGACAAGGGGATCGATTTTCCGTTTGGCCAGCGGGACCTTCACATTCGGTCCAGTGTGCCGATCCCGGTCTATATGCATACAGATCCCCTTTCCTCAAAGCCGGATGCTTCGAAGACTGGACCTGCTGGCGCGTCGGAATCCCCGCCATCGTCCGGAGCAAAAGCGCCGTCAGAGGATTAACGTTGATAGATTTTGTTCAACGCCAGGATTACCTGCCTGATCTTGGAATCCGTCAGAGCATAGATCATTGATTTCCCGTCCCGGGTACAAGACACAATGCCGTCTTCCCGCAATCGCGCTAGTTGTTGGGACATGCTGGGCTGACGGATTCCGACCGCCCGTTCCAAGTCCCCAACCGTGTGCTCTTGCTCTGCCAGAAGGCATAGAATCATAAATCTATGAACATTGGATATGGCACGAAGCGCCAATGCCGCAGACTCAATATCAACGGATGTATTTTCACTTTTCGGAGTCGTTTGACCCGCTTGCAAGCATGCTGTTGTCATGGTCCCCACCATGGTAAATGTCACCAAATTACGCTAATTCTAGATCGCAGGGTCTATGTAGGGGGAACCGCAAACGTAATTCAAGCATATTCCGGCACAGTGAAACAAAAACCACATAAATTGTATGGAGGGGTATCAAATGGGTGAACAGGCAAATTGGAAACAGGAAGGCGGCTGCAGTTGCCAACAGATTCGCTATGCGATGACCGCACCGCCTATGTTCGTCCATTGCTGTCATTGTCATTGGTGCCAACGTGAATCCGGGTCTGCCTTTGGCTTGAACGCCATGATCGAAACCAGCCACGTTGACGTCATGTCAGGCACGACCGAAGTCATCATGACCCCCAGTGAAAGTGGCAAGGGGCAAATCATTCATCGCTGCCCAACCTGCCGGGTTGCGGTCTGGAGCCATTATGCCGGGGCGGGGGAGGCGGTGGCCTTCGTGCGGGTTGGGACATTGGACAATCCTGACTGCGCGCCGCCGGATATTCACATCTATACCGACTCCAAACAGCCCTGGGTGATCCTTCCGCCGGGCGTGTCGCAGCATCCCGGATACTATAAACCCCGCGAAGAATGGCCGGAATCTGCCCAAAAGCGCTTCATGGCCCTAAAAAATCGCCAGAAGTGACTTCACAGGTGAACGGAAGTGTTGATTTTCCCCGCGCGACGCAATACTGATTGCGCCACCTGAGCAATCGGGCGCGGGGAACCGCACATGTCGGGGCGTAGCGCAGCCTGGTAGCGCATCTGCTTTGGGAGCAGAGGGCCGTTGGTTCGAATCCAGCCGCCCCGACCAATTCTTTCAAATCGTTAGTGATCGTGGCGTTGCGCAATATTTGCTCTTTCGCCACTTGCACTCTTTCCAATTGCCACCATTGCGGATTTATAATACCCCGTTCTAAACGGGATGGGGGAGTTTGACCGTAATGGCGATGTTATTCTTGCCAAGCACTTTTGCAGAACGGGGCGTGACGGTTCCTTTTACCACCGATGTGGCCCGCAACGCGCGTTTGCGGGGCGAAATCGCGGAGGAAAGGGAGTTTCTGTTACCGGCACTGAGCGGTGGCAAGGGCACGTATGTCGTTCCATTCAAAGCGCTTTCCGCGACCATTGATCTGAATTTGTACGATCAGGCCTTGTTGGAGCATTTGACCGACGCGGAAACCTTCACGCCGTTTGACCTGCGCCGGATCGTGATTGATGTGGATGCCAAAGGCTATGGCGGTGTGCCAAAGGCAAAGGCTGCTAAAAAGACGCTGCGGGATGAACGCACGGTCGTGTCCTATAACCAGTGCGTGCTTATTTTGCGCGCATTAAGTGTGTTGAGCACAGAGCCCGTCAAGTTGGATGTCAGTATTCTGATGACGGAAGATGGGCAAGGTCTGGCCAAGGAACAATTCAAACTGTACAGCGCAAAATGGAATACGACATCAGAGGACCTGATGCACACATTTCAGGTTTGGGCCAAAATTATCTGGGCAATCGGGGCCAAGGGTGCGGAACGTCCAGGCTATCTGACCCAGATTTATACCAGTATTCAGGGCATGATTGATGATATCAAAGATCATCTGACCAAGGAGCCGCCAGAGGTTCAGTTTGTCGGAAGAGGGGTTATTGACGCGGCCAGCCTGACCAATGAAATCGCGTTACGGGAAATGGATGCTTGTTGGGGCTACGAAGTTGATTTGGCTGCCACCCTGAGCCAATCCGATAAGGCGATGCGGGATATGACAGACCGAATCCAAAAGGTTTCCTGGATCCTGGATGGGTGGGCGCGCCTGGTTCAGGTCTGGAAAGAATCCGAGGAAAGCTTCCGGGGCGAACGCCGTAAGATATTAGAGCGAATGTATGAAGACCTGCCAATTCTTCCCAAGACGGCCTTAAAAGGCAAGCAACTGGATATCCTGTCCGGGATTCGGGAGACCCAGAAAAGTTGGGTCAAAGCCAATATGGATTGGCGCACCGAAGAAATGGATCAGGAAATGATGCAAAGGTTGAGCGCCTTTGAGATTGTTGAAATTTAGCACCGGGACAGCACCGTATCGGTCGCGGGGCCTGATCATAGGCCTGCACCCCATTCGGGGTATTGTACTAAGGCTGATCTATTTTATAGGCTTAGCTTTAATCTGGACTCACCCGGCTTTAGCGGTGTCCTGGGTATAGCTGGCCATCAGATCATTGAACCTCTGGCCCTGAATCTTGACGTGACCGCGCAATGCTTCGGCGGCCAATGATTCGTCCCCTGCTTCAATTGCCGCCAGAATTTCACGATGTTCCTGCATGGATTGGTTCATGCGGCCCCGGACACGCAACTGCATCAGGCGGAATGGCTTCAGGCGTCTTTGCAGTCTGGTTGCTTCTGCTGCCAGAAAGCCATTCCCGCTGGCCTGATAGATCAGGAAGTGAAATTTCTCATTTTCTAGGTAATAGTCATCCAGCGTGCCGTGTTCCAGGGCGTTTTCACAGGCCGCAGCGGCTTCCTGAATTTTGACCAGTTGGGCGGATTGAATCCGGCGCGCGGCAAGGCGGGCGCACAGGGCTTCCAGCTCTGCCATGACTTCAAACATTTCAATCATTTCCGGAAAATCCGGATGGCGCACGAAGGTACCGCGGTTGGGAATATGTTCGACCAGACCCGTGGCGGTCAGCATTTGTAATGCCTCGCGCACCGGAGTTCGGGACACATCGAACTGTGCCGCCAATCGCACTTCATCCAGCCGGTCCCCATTCCCCAGGGCGCCCGTGATGATCAATTGTTCCAGGGTTTCCCGGACCGTATCAGCGGTTCGTATCGTCATATTCGTAAGATATCACTGGTTTGTTTGGGCGACAAATCGAAATTGTATACATTATCATTGACATTGGATGCAGTCGATTTAGGCTGCTCTGTAACGCGCTGATAACAGCGTGATGGAAAGAAATAATAATATCATTCCTTTTAGGGGAGAACGCTATGAAGTTTAAGGTAAGCGCCGCACTTGCGGCGGTCGCATTGATTGCCGGGGTGACAAGCCCGTCTTTCGCGAAAGAACTCCGTCTATCCCACCAATGGTCAACATCTGATGTGCGGCACAAGGTTGCACAAATTGTTGCCGATGAAGTGGCCGCAGCGAATGTTGATCTGTCGATCCAGATTTTCCCGTCGGGATCCCTGTTTAAGGCGAAGGAACAGTATAAGCCAATGACCCGTGGTCAGTTGGACATGACTGTATTTCCGCTGTCTTATGCAGGCGGGCAACATCCGGAATTTAATCTGACGCTGATGCCTGGCCTGGTGAAGAACCATGACCATGCGGCACGTCTGAATGAATCCCCCTTCATGGGTAAGATTGAAGACATCCTGGCCAGCGATGATGTCATGGTTCTGGTTCACGGCTATCTGGCCGGTGGATTTGCCAGCACCCAGGGCTGCATCACCAAGCCTGACGATGTGAAAGGCATGCAGATTCGGGCCGCCGGTAAGGCATTTGAAGAAATGCTGGTTGCGTCGGGGGCGTCCATTGCCTCCATGGCGTCTTCAGAAATCTATTCCGCGATGCAAAGCGGGGTGCTGCAGGCCACCAATACCTCATCCTCTTCTTTCGTGTCCTATCGGATTTACGAACAGGTGAAATGCTACACACCTGCGGGGGATGTTGCCTTGTGGTTCATGTATCAGCCCTTGCTGATGACCAAATCCACCTATGATGGGTTGAATGATGCCCAGAAGGCGGCATTACAGGCTGGGGCTGAAAAGGCCCAGGCCTATTACCTGGACGAAGCCAAAAAAGAAGATGCGGAATCGGTTCGTGTCTTTGAAGAGGCTGGCGTTGAAATCGCAAAAATGACGCCTGCTGAATTCCAGATGTGGCGTGATGTTGCCAAAACATCTTCCTACAAAACCTTTGTTGAGTCCGTTCCTGGCGGCCAGGAACTGCTCGATATGGCACTGTCAGTCGAATAAGTGTCAAAGCGTTGAATATCAGGCCGGGGTGATCTTACAAGATCACCCCGTGCCGTTTCACAGCGTTGAAAGTGCTACTTTGTGCGGAGGATTGCGGTGATGAGCGGACACGGTGATACATCGACAGACCGCGACGGTGGAAATTTGTTTCTGCGCGTTGTCGGTAAAATTTCTACGATTTGCGGTTGGATTGCGGCGATGATGATCATCGCGTCTGTCGCCATTACATGCCAGATGATTTTTGTGCGCGGAATTTTGAATCAATCAACCACCTGGCAGACAGAGATGGTTGTGTATCTGATGATCAACGCGACGCTGCTGGGCTTGCCTTATGTCCAGCGTTTGCGCGGGCATGTGAATGTTGATCTGGTGCCGATGATGCTGCCCGTTGGGTTGCGGCGCGCCCTGGCGCTGCTTGTGATTTTATCAACAATCACCGTGATCGGCATCATGGCCGTCTATGGCTATGAACAGTGGCACGAAGCTTTTGCGCGTGATTGGAAATCAGACACGGTTTGGGCCGTGCGCCTGTGGATTCCCTATCTGGGTGTTCCCGTCGGTTTTTGTTTGTTGCTGCTGCAGTTGATCGCAGACCTTTACGCGATCCTGGCGCGCATTGATACGTCCTATGGTGTTGGGAGTACTTCCTGATGGATCCGCTGATTTTGGGATTATTGGTGGCGGTTGCCACAATTGTCGTTCTGTTTTCCGGTATTTCTGTTGCGATTGGCTTGTTGCTGGTAGCAGCGGTCTTTTTGATGGCTTTTGATGGCTTGCGGTCGCTTGCCCTGATGCCGGAAATCTTTTTCGGCGGGCTGGATAATTTTGCCCTGCTGTCGATTCCGATGTTCATCATTATGGGGGCGTCCATTGCCTCCACGCGGGCCGGGGCGGATTTGTATGAGGCCCTGGACCGCTGGTTGACCCGTGTTCCGGGTGGCCTGGTGATCTCCAATCTGGGGGCCTGTGCGCTGTTTGCGGCAATGTCGGGATCCTCACCCGCGACCTGTGCGGCGATTGGCAAGATGGGTATCCCGGAAATGCGCAAGCGCGGGTATCCGGACGGTGTTGCCGCCGGGTCCATTGCCGCAGGCGGCACGCTGGGTATTCTGATTCCCCCCTCTGTGACGATGATTGTCTATGGGATCGCCACAGATACCTCGATCGGTCGTTTGTTTCTGGCAGGGGTCATACCGGGCATTCTTCTGGTCGTTCTTTTCATGCTGTGGTCGCTGTATGACACCTGGCGCAATGGATCAGAAGAAGTGCTGCGCAAAAGTGAATTCAGCCTGCGCCAGAAACTTGAAATCCTGCCCCGGGTTCTGCCCTTCCTGCTGATCATTCTGGGTGTGTTGGTCGCGATGTATGGCGGTTATGCGACCCCATCTGAGACAGCCGCTGTTGGTGCCTTGTTGTGTATGGCCGTCGCAATGGTGATTTACAGCCTGTGGAGCCCGAAGGCCCTGTGGATCGTGCTGCGGGACTCGACGCGGGAAAGCGTGATGATCCTGTTCATCATCGGGGCCGCCAGTGTGTTTTCTTACATGCTGTCCAGCCTGTTCATCACCCAATCCATTGCCGGTTGGATCGGGACACTGGACGTCAATCCCTGGATATTGATGATCTTTATCAATATCTTCCTGCTGGTTGCCGGATTCTTCCTGCCGCCGGTTGCGGTGATCCTGATGTCCGCGCCAATCCTGCTGCCCATTGTCACAGCAGCCGGGTTCGATCCGTATTGGTTCGCGGTCATCCTGACCATTAATATGGAGATCGGTCTGATTACCCCACCGGTTGGATTGAACCTATATGTGATCAATGGGATAGCACCGGATATTCCCTTGAAGACGATCCTGAAGGGATCTATCCCCTATGTCCTGTGCATGGTCGTTGCGATCATAATCCTGTGTGTCTTCCCATGGCTGGCGACTGGCTTGCCAGAGATGGTTATGGGACCGGCGCTGTAGTCGACCCTGGCCGCCGCCGATGTTGTTGGAGCGTGTGTATGTCTAACCATTTGTATGATGCCCTGTTCCTGCCCCATCGTGACAGGGAGACGCCTTTCCTGACCTTGGCGGATGGTCGGGTTGAGACGTTTCGGGAATTCCTGGATCGGTCTGCACGTATTGCCCATGTGATCACCCAATTGGGGGTCGCACCGGGGGATCGCCTGGCCGTCCAGGTGGCCAAGTCGCCAGAGGCCCTGTCGGTCTATGTCGCCTGTGTTCAGGCAGGGGTGATTTTCCTGCCCCTGAATACCGCCTATACCGCCAGTGAGGTTGACTATTTTGTCGGGGATGCGACGCCAAAGATCCTGGTGTGTGATCAGAAGGCCCACGCCGCGCTGGAGCCGGTTGCCAAGGCCCATGGTGCCCGGCTGATGACGCTGAATGCCGATGGCAGCGGGAGCTTGATGGAAGCGGCGGACAAGGCACCTGCCAATTTTCAGACATGTGCGCGGGGCCGGGATGATCTGGCGGCGTTCCTATATACATCGGGCACGACCGGGCGATCAAAAGGGGCCATGCTGACCCAGGACAATCTGTTGTCCAATGCTCAGGCGCTGACCGATTACTGGCAGTTCACGGGGGAGGATGTGCTGTTGCATGCCTTGCCGATCTTTCACACCCATGGCCTGTTCGTAGCGTCCAACATTTGCTTCCTGGCCGGGGCATCGATGATTTTCCTGCCCAGCTTCAAGGCCGATCAGATGATCGCGTTTCTGCCGCGCGCGACCACGATGATGGGGGTACCGACTTTCTATACCAGATTGCTGGACGAGGCCGCTTTCACCAAGGATCTGGTGTCCCATATGCGCCTGTTCGTTTCGGGCAGCGCGCCCTTGTTGGAGGAAACCCATATCGCGTTTGAGGCCCGCACCGGCCATCGCATTCTGGAACGCTATGGCATGACCGAAACCAATATGAATACCTCCAACCCCTATGATGGGGAGCGCCGGGCTGGCACTGTGGGCTTCCCGCTGCCCGGTGTGGATTTGCGCGTCGCGGATGCGGAAACCGGAAAGGTCCTGCCCCAGGGGGAAATCGGCGTGATCGAAGTGCGCGGCCCCAATGTGTTCAAGGGCTATTGGAATATGCCGGAAAAAACAGCGGAAGAATTTCGCGCCGATGGATATTTCATCACTGGCGATGTCGGGCAGGTGGATGATCGCGGTTATGTGCGCATTGTCGGGCGGGCCAAGGATCTGATCATCTCAGGCGGGTATAATATCTATCCCAAGGAAATAGAGCTGCTGCTGGATGAGGAGGACGGCGTGCTGGAATCAGCCGTCATTGGCGTGCCCCATCCGGATTTCGGGGAAGGGGTCGTTGGTGTCCTGGTGCCGCAAAAGGGGGTGACGTTGGATCCCGACGCGATCCTGTCATCCATCGCGCCCAAGATCGCGCGCTTTAAACAACCAAAGGCCCTGTTCATCCATGACGAGCTTCCCCGCAATACCATGGGCAAGGTTCAGAAAAACGTCTTGCGCGATACGTACAAGGACCAGTTCAAAATCTGAATCCCGACCCTGAAACCACCCCGGAATGCTGTCTAGGCATGCTGGGCAAAGCATGGTATGACCCATCCAACAGTGGAAATTCCCGTAGTCGATAGGGGAGAGAAGAGTGGAAGTTCGCATCTACAAACCGACCAAAACCGCCATGCAATCCGGTCGTGCCGGGACGAAAGATTGGATTCTGGAATTTGAACCCACCACGGCCAGCCGCCCGGATGCGCTGATGGGCTGGGTCGGATCGGCCGATACCCGCAAGCAGGTGCGCCTGCAATTCGACACGGCGGACGAGGCGATTACCTATGCGGAAAAGAACGGCTATTCCTATACGGTGGAAAAGCCCAAGGATCGCCGCATAAAGCCGAAATCCTATTCCGACAATTTCTCCAACAACAGACGACGCCCCTGGACCCATTGATCGTTCGGGCACTCGTCGCCTAAAGCCTCTTGCAGCTTTGCCTCCAACAGGCTACCGAACACCCCGGTCGCTGACAGGCGACCCAATGACCAAACCCAACGGCTCCGTAGCTCAACTGGATAGAGCACCCGCCTTCTAAGCGGATGGTTACAGGTTCGAACCCTGTCGGGGCCGCCAGGGTTTTACAGTTTTCATTTAAAGCAATTTTGTTCCAAAAATTTTACGTCATACTTAAATGTCGACCTATTCAATATCGTACTCTTTTTGAAATAGGGCGTGTGATCTCTTTACTATCATCAAAATTGTTAGACCAAAGTGAACATAATTAAAAATAGAGATAGATGTAGCAAAGGCGCAATGAATTTTAAATAAATAGAAAATCATTGATATTATTAGTGAAAATATACTAAATACAATGAGATAGGATATGTTTGAATTTAACTCAGAAAGCAATTGTTTGCGCTCATTTATTTTTCTTAATTGTAATTTTTTTAATTGATCGTCAGATGGCTGTTCCCATTTTCTTTGAAAAATACTAAAAATGGCGACTTGAATATTGAGTAAAAGCGCTATGAAAATGCCAAAAAATGTTATGGATAGACCATAGGAATCAATATCAAATGAGATGTTAAAGTATAATGATACAAATCCACAAATTAGTGGGAATACATAAAACACTATTATATCGCAAACACTGGTTTTCTTCGTATCAAAGTTGCATAGTGTTTGTATATGAGCAATAATTATCGAGTATACATTAATTTTCATGACTGATTGCCATCTAGCGTGTCGATAAAGTCAGTCATCAGAGACCCTATTTCTTTTGTTAGTGACTGAAAAGTTGGGTGACCGTCCTTTCCTCGGATAATCGCGTCGGTAAGGTCTATTACTCCGGCATCTCTGTTTCCTCCAAGAACTCCCACTTGACGTGTTCTGCCCCCCACTTTTATTTGGGCTACTGCTTCAGCAAAATGTAGTCCTTCATGCACAATTGCATTTTCCTTGTTGGATTTTACAGTGGATAGAAGCCCTCCTAATGTCCCAAGGCTCTTTCGTCGTTTGGCCGACATTATCACTTCAAAATCGATATCATCTGGATTTGGGTTATCAAAATATTGGTCTGCTATATCGGCAGATGTGTTCTTTCTAATTAGGCGTAATTTCTTAACTGGTGATGATAGGTACGCACTACCTTTTACATCATTAGGAAGTATTTTATAGAATAACAAAATATACTTTTTGTTTTGTTCATCAAATTTTTTCTTCATTTGAGTCATCATAAGGTTGATACAGGATCTTCCTTGAAATGACTGAAGTGCGACAATTGCTAAATTTTTTCCATTAGGGATCCAATATTCATAATAAAGTGGTATTACTTCCACATCTGAAGTTTGTCGATGGTATTTGTTATTTTTTGTTTTCGGATCTACAAAGTTACTTTCAAATCCATAAGTGCCGTAGCGAATGTACCCTCTAAATACACCTTTCTGCTTACTTTCTTTTGATTCAAAATACCAACTACGTTCCAAAGACTCGTCTTGAATTGTGGCAGTGTGGTCTTCAATGAATTTCTTAACAAACTCCTGCATTCCTAATTTTAGGGCGTCAGAGTTCGTATCGATTACATTATTCGTGCCACGCTCTTTTATAATAAGTTTGTAGAAGCGAACACCGATCGCGCTTGGCATATTATTTCCCCATTTTTTTATCAGTAACCATTAAATCATGCTAATCTGGTTGTATAATATTTTCCAGACTATTTTGAATATTTATAGGGGGCGCAGCAATGTAGTTTGTTATTGAGATGCAGAAATCATTCTTGTCTTCTGATAAGGCGCTCTATCTCAAATGACTGCCTACACAATATTTCTGGATTAGCTATATGTATGTCACGGGCTGTGATATCGTGATGCGGATGGGGGCATAAGGATAAGTGGGTTTGGGTATGCAATGCACCCCTGGCGAATTGAAGGATCATCTGATTGCCTGTGCGCAGGGGGATCGGGTTGCCTTTGCTGCCTTGTATCAGGCCACCTCCTTGAAACTTTTTGGCATTGTCCTTCGTATCTTGAAGGACCAGGCGCACAGCGAGGACGTGCTGCAAGAGGTCTATGTGACCATCTGGCGGCAGGCGGCGCGATATGATCCGGACCGTGCATCGCCGATCACCTGGATGGGAACCATCGCCCGCAATCGCGCCATCGATGTATTGCGCCGGCAGAAAGGCCAGGGGATGACTGTGGAAATTGAGATTGATACGATTGTTGATCCCTCCCGATCCGCACCGGATGAATTGGAGCGCAGTCAGGCGTATCAGGCTTTGGCCGCCTGTTTGGAGGCCTTGGATCCCAACCGGGCCAAGATGGTGCGGCTGGCCTATCTGGAAGGGGCCTCTCGCCAGGATCTGGCGGATTTGTTTGGTCAGCCGGTGAATACGATTAAGACATGGCTGCATCGCAGTTTGAAGCAATTGAAGGAATGCCTGGGGTCATGACAAACCGGGAAGAAATAGACCAATTGGCCGGGGAATATGTGCTGGGCACCTTAAATGCTGAGGAGCGCCTGGCGGTGGAGACGCGCCGTCTTCAGGATGCGGCGCTGGAGGCGGCTATTCATGACTGGACACAGCGTTTGGCACCGCTGCAGGAAGAAATCAGCAGCGCGGTGCCCGATCCGCACCTGTTTGATCGCATCCAGGTGCGCCTTGACCAATTGGAGGGGCAGGGCGGCACCGGGGGCGGGGGGGACAGGAATGGCGGCACTGTCCTTTCACTGCAAAAGCACGTTTCGCGTTGGCGTAATGCAACCCTTGTGACCGGGGCAATCGCGGCATCGCTGCTTGCCTATATCCTGGTCAATGCCCCCCTTGTTCAAGGGCCCCAGCAAGAGACTTTCGTTGCGGTTTTTCAATCTGATGACCAACAGCCCGCTTTCCTGTTATCGATTGATTTGAAAACGCGCGCCCTGACCATTCAGCCGGTTGCGGCGGAACGACAGCAACAGGCATCTTATCAGCTGTGGATCGTCGGCGATGGGATTGCCGAAGAACCGCAATCCCTGGGCCTGCTGTCAGAGGATGGCGCGCTGACACAGAAGAGTCTGGCGGACTATCCTTCTGAAGTGCTGCAGCAAGCCACATTTGGTATCAGCGTGGAACCGCCAGGGGGGTCGCCCACGGGCAAACCCACAGGCCCGGCAATCCATGGCTATCTGATCCCCGTTCAGCCCTGATCGTCATTTTTTTCATCCGCCTTGAAACTTTCTCAGGAACCTTCCGTAGCTATAGGTAGGCCATCAGAAGGGTGGCTTGTCAGGGGTTGATCCCTGGCAATGTGGTCTTGCGTTCAAACACAGCGTTTGTCCGCATAACAGACAATACACAGGAGGTTTTTATGGTTCGCCATTTTATTGTAACGGCTCTCGTTGCTCTGGTTTTTGCAGCCGGTACTGTCATAAGCATTACGGCTTCGGCCGGGTCTAATTCCGGCGATATGAAATTGGGCGTGATGGCATCGGATCAGGATGTGACAGCTGGCACCGTCACGGCTGATAAGATTGTCGCAAAAGCCAATGGCTGGATGGTGGTTCACCGCACCGGTGCTGATATGAAGCCCGGCCCGGTTATTGGCTATGCGCCGTTGAAAATCGGCGAGAATATGGATGTCAGCGCAATTCTGACCGAACCGGTCAAAAGCGGCGAAATGCTGATGTTGATGCTGCATGGTGAAGACGGCGGCATGAAAACTGGCGGCTTTGAATATACGCTGGGCGCCAAGGAAGACGGCCCGATCCGGGTTGACGGGAAACTGGTCATGACGGTGATTACCGCCAAATAATGGCGTGACAACAAACAGTATGCCCTCCCACCCCCGCCACTGGCAGGGGTGGGATTTTTTTGCCCGCGTTCAGGCATTTGGAAATTACACAACCTGTCTATTTTTTGATCAAATATTTTAGATAGTTTAAAATATATGCAATTATTTAAAGACTTGGAATTCTCCAAGTTTCAGACTGGTGTCATATTTTTGACATAAATTATTTTATATCAATGTATTAGTTGTCACTCTGCCTCACTCCAGAAAGTACCGAAAAATTGGTACGCTTGTTGCAGCGCACAATTATTGGAGTAACTATAAAAACTGTAGACAGAGAGGCTAAACATGAAAAATCGTATTCGTTCTTTAATGGGGGCTGCGGCCATATCAGGCATGATGCTTGTTGGCACTGTGGCCCAGGCGGCTGAAGAGACGATCAAGGTCGGCATTCTTCATTCCCTTTCCGGCACCATGGCGATCAGCGAAACCACGCTGAAAGATGCCATGCTGATGCTGATTGACGAACAGAACAAAAAGGGCGGCGTTCTGGGTAAAAAGCTTGAGGCTGTTGTGGTTGACCCGGCGTCTGACTGGCCCTTGTTTGCTGAGAAGGCCCGGGAATTGATTTCCGTCAACAAGGTCGATGTGGTGTTTGGCTGCTGGACCTCTGTGTCGCGCAAATCAGTCCTGCCGGTCTTTGAAGAACTGAACAGCATTCTGTTCTATCCGGTTCAGTATGAAGGCGAAGAAAGCCAGCGCAATGTATTCTATACCGGCGCGGCCCCGAACCAGCAGGCCATTCCTGCGGTGGATTACCTGGCCGATGCGGAAGGCGTAGAGCGTTGGGTTCTGGCTGGAACGGACTATGTCTATCCCCGCACCACGAACAAAATCCTGGAGACCTATCTGCTGGATAAAGGCGTGGCCCCTGAAGACATCATGATCAACTATACCCCATTTGGTCATTCTGACTGGCAGACCATTGTGTCTGACATCAAAACCTTCGGGTCGGCCGGTAAGAAAACCGCTGTGGTCTCGACCATCAACGGGGATGCCAATGTGCCTTTCTATAAGGAACTGGCGAACCAGGGCATCAAGGCTGAAGACATTCCTGTCGTCGCTTTCTCTGTAGGGGAAGAAGAACTGGCGGGTCTGGATACCGCTCCTCTGGTTGGTCACCTGGCGGCGTGGAACTACTTCATGGCCATCGACACCCCGGAAAATGCTGATTTCATTGCAAAATGGAAGGCATTTATCGGGGATGACAAGCGCGTCACCAATGACCCGATGGAAGCCCATTACATTGGCTTCAATATGTGGATCAAGGCAGTGGAAGCATCGGGCAGCACCTCTGCTGATGTTGTGATCGACAACCTGGTTGGCGTTTCGGTTCCGAACCTGACGGGCGGCTATTCTGCAATGATGCCGAACCACCACATCACCAAGCCGGTTCTGATCGGTGAAATTCAGGCCGATGGTCAGTTCGACACCGTATGGCGTACACCAGGTCTGGTCCCAGGGGATGCGTGGTCTGACTTCCTGCCGGGGTCGAAAGATCTGATCTCTGATTGGCGCAAGCCCATGTCCTGCGGCAATTTCAATACCGCTGACGGGAAGTGCGGCGGCGCATAAGGCGCAGGGTTTCGCAGTATCGGGGGTGGCACATCTCGCCATCCCCGATACCCGAAACAGGGTGTGACCGATCTATTTTGGCGCTCCAGCAGAGGTGATACTCTCCATGAAGGCCTTTATTCGTTTCTCTATATCAGCCCTATCCCTGTTCCTCATTCTAGGAACAGCCCAAGGGATGGCCGCGCAAGACCCCGCCTTACAAGACAAGATTTCTGCTTTGGCGGATGGCAGCTATTCGGACCGCGCCAAGGCAATCCAGGCCATTGCCGCAACGGGTGATGCCCGCGCGGTCCCAGCCTTGGAAGCATTGGGGGAGGGGCTGCTGTTCGTCACGAAATCAGACAAGGCCATTGTGATTGGCCTGGATGAGGGCGCGACGGTCGAGACATTTGATCCTATATCGGGCGATGCATTGGGGGCAGTTCCCAGCGGTGCCGTTGAGAAGATCAAGGTGAATAACCGGCTGCGTCGGGAAATACGATCCGCGCTGGGTGCGCTGACCTTATTGTCAGATGACCCTAAGGTGCGCATGGCTGCGGCGGGGGCGATTTTCAAATCCAAAGACGCCGATTCGATTGACCTTTTGGATACTGCAATTGCAAAAGAAACGGTCGAAGCCGTGAAACTTGCATTGCAGGAAGCCCGCGCGGCGGCGGTCCTGAATTCCACCCGCGATGTGGCGGAAAAGCAGGCGGCAGTTGCCTTGATGGCGGATCGGGGAAACCAGTCGGCGCTGGCGGTTCTATTGAATGCCAGAGGCAGCGCAGAAGGCCCGCTATTAGCCGATATCGACACGGCCATCGCAGCCATTCAAAAATCCCTGGCGGTCTGGGATCTGGCACAGAATGCGTGGTACGGGGTGTCGCTGGGGTCGGTGCTGTTGCTGGCGGCAATTGGCCTGGCGATCACCTTTGGCGTGATGGGCGTCATCAACATGGCCCATGGGGAAATGGTGATGTTGGGGGCCTATACGACCTTCATCGTGCAGGACATCATCCGCACATCCATGCCGGGTCTGTTTGACTATTCCCTGCTGATCGCCTTGCCGCTGGCCTTTCTGGTGGCCGGTTCTGTCGGGATCATTATTGAACGCGGCGTGATCCGCTGGCTGTATGGACGCCCGCTGGAAACATTGCTGGCGACCTGGGGCATTGCGCTGCTGTTGCAACAGACGGTGCGCAGCATCTTTGGTCCCACAAACCGGGAAGTTGGGACCCCGGATTTCCTGGCAGGGGCTTTTCAATTGGGCCAATTGACGATCACTTATAATCGGTTGGCGATCGTGATCTTCTCTTTGGTCGTGCTGGCGGTCCTGATGCTGGTCTTGCGCAAGACCTCATTTGGACTGCGCATGCGGGCTGTGACGCAAAACCGCAGAATGGCCAATTCCATGGGGATCAAGACCAATTGGGTCGATGCGATGACCTTTGGACTGGGTTCGGGCATAGCCGGGATTGCAGGCGTCGCCCTGAGCCAGATTGACAATGTCAGTCCCAATCTGGGCCAGTCCTATATCATCGACAGTTTCCTGGTCGTCGTGTTTGGCGGTGTTGGCAATCTGTGGGGGACATTGGTGGGGGCCATGACATTGGGCATCGCCAATAAATTCCTGGAACCCTTTGCCGGTGCGGTATTGGGCAAGATCATCCTTCTGGTCTGTATCATCTTGTTCATTCAAAAGCGTCCCAGGGGCATGTTCGCCCTGAAGGGCCGGGCGGTTGAGTCATGATTTCCAGCTTTATTCTGCGGGGCTTGGATGGGCGATTGGTGGCCTTTTTGACAGCGACCCTGCTGTCGGTGGTCTTAATCGCCATTGGCAATCTGATCGTGCCACCGGGCAGTTTCCTGCATGTGCCGACCTATGCGGTGTCCCTGATGGGCAAGTATCTGTGTTATGCACTGCTGGCGCTGTCGGTGGACCTGGTCTGGGGGTTCGCCGGCGTCCTGTCGCTGGGCCATGGCGCATTCTTTGCGCTGGGCGGCTATGCGATGGGCATGTATCTGATGCGCCAGATCGGAAGCCGCGGCGTCTATGCTGACCCGATCCTGCCGGATTTTATGGTGTTCCTGAATTACAAGGAATTGCCGTGGTTCTGGTATGGCTTCGACATGTTCTGGTTTGCCGCGATCATGGTGGTGCTGGCTCCGGCAACCTTGGCTTTTGTCTTTGGTTGGCTGGCCTTTCGGTCACGGGTGACGGGGGTTTATCTGTCGATCATCACCCAGGCGATGACCTTTGCGCTGCTGTTGGCCTTCTTCCGCAATGATATGGGGTTTGGCGGCAATAACGGGCTGACAGATTTTAAAGAAATTCTGGGTTTTGATATTCAAAGCGATGGGACCCGCATGGGATTATTTGCGGCGTCTGCCTGCGCGCTGTGTCTGGGGCTGATTATCTGCAAGGCCGTCGTTGCCTCAAAATTGGGCAAGGTTCTGGTCGCGGTGCGCGATGCGGAAAGCCGCACGCGCTTCCTGGGCTATCGGGTTGAGCATTATAAGCTGTTCGTCTGGACGCTGTCGGCGGCGTTGGCTGGCATTGCAGGCGCGCTGTATGTGCCGCAGGTCGGGATCATCAATCCCGGCGAATTCGCCCCGGCAAACTCAATTGAAATGGTGATCTGGGTCGCTGTTGGCGGGCGGGGAACCCTGTATGGGCCCATTCTGGGCGCGATCCTGGTCAATGGGGCAAAGACATTCTTTACAGGGGCCATTCCAGAAGTCTGGCTGTTTGCTCTGGGGGCCTTGTTCGTCGGGGTGACGCTGTTCCTGCCAAAGGGGGTTCTGGGTCTGTATGGCATGCTGCGGCAACGCTTTGAGAAAACCCGCGCCCCGCGTGAGACAAAGCGAACACCTGATCCCAGCTCTCAACCGTCGGAGGCTGAGTGAATGACGGCCCATGGCTCCATCCTATATCTCGACAGCGTCAGTGTCAGCTTTGACGGGTTCAAGGCGCTGAACAATCTGTCGCTGATCCTGCAACCAGGCGAAATGCGCGCGATCATCGGACCCAATGGCGCGGGCAAGACCACGATGATGGATGTGATCACCGGCAAGACCCGGCCGGATACCGGCGATGTGATCTTTGATTCCAAACATGATCTGATTCAGATGGACGAGGCAGCCATTGCGCAGCTAGGCATCGGTCGGAAATTCCAGAAGCCAACCGTGTTTGAACATCACACGGTGGAGGATAATCTGTATCTGTCCCTGAAAGGCGGGCGGGGTGTCTTCTTTGCCTTGTTTGCCGAAAAGACGAACGAGATTTCACAACGGATTGAGGGGCTGTTTGACATCATCCGCCTGGGTACTGTGCGCGATGAACTGGCGGGTAATCTGTCCCATGGTCAGAAGCAATGGCTGGAAATCGGCATGTTACTGGCGCAGGATCCAAAACTTCTTTTGGTGGACGAGCCGGTGGCCGGCATGACCGATGCGGAAACAGTGGAAACCGCAAACCTTCTGCGAGAAATCAATAAGACCCATTCGGTTGTCGTCGTTGAACACGACATGACCTTCGTGCGGGATTTGGATGTGAAGGTGACGGTGCTGCATGAAGGATCGGTCCTGGCCGATGGTCCATTGGATATGGTCAGCGCGGATGAGCGTGTAATCGAAGTATATTTGGGGCGCTAGGATCATGCTGGAAGTCACGGATATCAGTCTGCAATATGGCGCATCCCAGGCCCTGAAAGGGGTGTCTGTTTCTGCTCAGGTTGGCAAGGTCACCTGCATTCTGGGGCGCAATGGCGTGGGTAAAACCAGCCTGTTGCGGGCAGTTGTGGGCCAGCATCCGATCACGTCAGGGGTCATTTCCTGGCAGGGTGAAACATTAGGATCCATGCCACCCCATCAGCGGGCCCAACGTGGCATCGCCTATGTTCCACAGGGGCGGGAGATATTCCCGCTGTTGACGGTGAAGGAAAATCTGCAAACCGGCTATGCACCGCTGGCCCGCAAGGATCATTCTATTCCAGATGACGTGTTTGAATTGTTTCCGGTATTGAAATCCATGCTGGGCCGCCGGGGAGGGGACCTTTCAGGCGGTCAACAGCAGCAACTGGCCATCGGGCGGGCACTGACCATGCGCCCCAGTCTGTTGGTGCTGGATGAACCGACGGAAGGTATTCAACCCTCCATCATCAAGGATATCGGGCGCGCGATTGCCTATCTGCGGGACCGTGGCGATATGGCAATCCTGCTGGTCGAACAGTATTTTGAATTCGCCCGGGATCTGGCGGACATGTACACCGTCATGGACCGCGGCGAAGTCGTCGTCGCGGGCCCCATCGGCGATATGGACGAAGCGGAAGTGCGCAAGCACCTGATGGTTTAGACTTCAATCCTGCTTATACGCTTCGAAATAGGAATTGGTCAGATTGGCAATGGTCCCATCATTGCGCAATTCCTGTCGGGCCTCATTAAAGCGGGCGATCCAGCGATCCGCACCGGGCATGGATTTTGGCACGATCAGGTAATTCGGGCTGGCATCGATGGCAAGGCGTCGGGCCTTGAACCAGGGGGCGCTATTGATGCTGCGGGCGGCGATTGTTCCCAGAAAACGATCAATTGAAACGGCATCAACCTTGCCTTCGGATAACAGTTTGAAGCATCCACCAACACCGGTTTTGTTATAGACCCGCATCTGACCGGATTTCGCATATTCACTAAGATAGGCATCCACTTCCCACCCTTTTGGAACACACAGGGTCTTGCCAATCATGTCGCTGGCCTGGGTAACGCCTGTCGCGCGTTCAAAGTTTGTGAAAAGATACGGACGCACCGTAAACAATTCGTCTGAATACAGAAAATTCGCCTCACGCTCCGGGGTTTTGATATAGGGAAATGTTGCGACAAAGCGCCCGGACAGGGTTTGCTGGTATCCCTCATCCCAGGGCAGAAACGTGACTGTTACGGGAACGCCCATTTTCTCTATAATCGCCGTTACCAACAGCGTTCCCAACCCGCCATTGGGCAAACGTTCATCGCTGTATGGGAAATAATTGTTCCCCGTCACGACGTCGATTGCCTGGGCTTTGATCGGACTGGTCAAGGCCGCAACCAGTAAAACCATACAGACAAGAATACTGCGCTTCATAACTGCTCCCTCCAGAACATACGTAAACTTTATATAGTATTTTAAGTATGTGAAGAGGAATTCGGTGGCCCTTTAGAAAAAGTAGTATCGGGTCGGGGCGTTACGAGTTGGGCTGTTTGATATGCAGATCAATTGAGATGGGACAATGATCAGAGAGCTTCTTTTGCAGCACGCGCGGATCCGTATAGACGATCTGTCGGAAGCTGTTGGGCTGCAGCCATTTCGCGCTCCGGTCATCCAAAATAATATGATCAATAAAGGCGGGATACTGCCCCGACCAACAGGTTGATTGCCGGTTCTGGGTCACCCGATGCAAATGCTGTTGCGGGGGATTTTCATCGCTTATGATCGGCCACATCCATTGCCCATCCTCGGCATTGCCTTCCTCTTCAAATCGACGGTTAAAGTCGCCCAGGACGATCAGGGGTTCCTGTGCGCGCACACGGGCGTCAATCCAGGCTTCCAACGGCGCGACTTGCTGACTCAACCGGGCGCAATGGTGCGTTTTGCTGGTCAGGGGCTTTGCCTGGCAAAAGGATTTCAGATGGACATTCAATAGGCGCAGCCTTTGCCCATTGAGAATAAGCGTCAGGTCCAGGCCATAGCGCAGGGCTGACCTGTCCAGACCCAGCGGCGTATAGTCGGATGCTGTGCTATAGGGGATCAGACCCTTGCGAATGGCGAATCCAACCTTTTGCGCATTGTTTCGAGTGGAAAAGAAAAAGTCATAATCCATCCCAAAGACGCGACGCGCGACACCCGCATTTTCAACTTCTTGCAGCGCGATGATATCGGCATCCAGTTGATCCGCATATTCTTTCAGCCGTGCGAAATCGTCATCCGTTCGCGCATAGGCCCGGTACCGGTCCGTGTAGCTGTCATACAAATGCGCAATGTTCCATGTCGCAATCCGCAAGGATGTCTCTGCGTGACACGGAAGGCTCACTCCAAACAGCAGAACCAGAACAGTAAGGCTTAATCGCGCCATTGGTGCCTCTATACACTTTTTAAGGGTGCAATAGAATGACAGCACTTAATTGGTGAATAAAGCTAAATTGTATTTATTATGTTCTACTTTAAAGGGTCATTTCGTGAGAACAAAAGACCATCAATACAATCCAAAGGGTCCATCAGACTTTTAAAGGGGATATCCAGAACGGCATGTGCGCATACGCCCGTTCAGTCGGGCTTGGGTCGTCCGGGGGCGGTCCGATCAATCGCGACGGATTTTATCAAGGCCCAAACGGGCTTGCCTGGTGACAGGCTAAGGGTCGAAGCCGATAACTTGGTAATGCGGGACCAGACCGGGACACCGACATCAATCAAGACCTCCGCCATTGGTCCATCCGTATCGGGGCGAATATCAATCACGGTCCCTGGCAGGCGGTTCAGGATGCTGATGTCGCGTGGTTCCTGTAAGGCGATACTGACATCGCGCGCCCTGATCCTAAGTTTCATTTCCGTTCCCAGGGGACGATCTGCCATTGGCACCAGCAGCTTTGCACCGCCGGTCAGGGTCAGGCGCATCAGGCCATCCGCAGCATTCTTTTCTGTAATGCGGGCCGACAGGAATGCCCCGGCCTCGTATCGTCCGGTCAACGGGTGCAGGTCCAACCGCGCGGTCAAACGCTCAACCGTATCGACCGCGACGACCCGTCCCGCTTCCATCAGCGCAACCTGATCGGCGAATTGGGCGATTTCCTCCATGGCATGACTGACATACAGGATGGGTACGCCAATTTCGTCCCGCAACCGCGCAATGAAGGGCAGGATTTCCCCCTTGCGATGGGAATCCAGTGACGCCAGCGGTTCATCCATCAGCAACAGGCGGGGATTGGCCAATAAGGCCCGCCCGATGGCGACACGCTGTCTCTCCCCCCCGGACAAGGCATAGGGTTTGCGCGCCAGCAGGGGGGCTAAATCCAATAACTCAACCGCCTGGGACAGGCTGATGGGGCCTTCGCCATTGCGACGTTGCCCATAAATCAGGTTGTTGTGGACGTTCAGATGGGGAAACAGCCTGCCTTCCTGAAAGACATAGCCGATGCGGCGTTTCTGGGCGGGTATTTCAATTCCGGCCTGACTGTCCAGCAGAACGTCCTGCCCAATGACGATCCGCCCCTGATCCGGTCGCAGCAGGCCCGCGACGGTATTGACCAGCGATGTTTTCCCACAGCCGGATCGTCCATATAGGGCAAGGGTATGGCTGTCGGCCCCGGTTTCGATCTGTGCATCCAGGGTGAATGCGCCCAATCTGGTCTTCACATCGATGGAAATCACGCCGCGCGCTCCCCGTGCAGCCCGATGGCGCGCCTGGTCTTTCGGGCGATCACTTCGGACGCGATCAATGCGATCAGGGCGACGACGACGCTTAACAGCGCCAGACGACCTGCCTGAGCCTCAGCGCCTGGTGTTTGCGCTAATGTGTACAGGGCCAGCGGCATGGTGCGGGTTTCGCCTGGAATATTGGCAACAAAGGTGATCGTTGCGCCAAATTCCCCCAGGGCGCGGGCGAATCCCAGAATTATGGAAACAACGATCCCTGGCGCGATCATCGGCAGGGTGATGCTGAAGAACACATCCCAGCGACCAGCTCCCAAGGTGGTGGCCGCCTGTTCCAGGCGCATATCGACCTGTTCCAGGGACAGACGGATTGCGCGCACCATCAGGGGAAAGGCCATGACGCCCGCTGCAACGGCGGCACCCTGCCAGGTGAAGGCAATGGTGATCCCAAACCAGTCTTTCAGCGGTGCGCCAATCGGCCCGCGCGGGCCAAGGCCGATCAACAACAGATAGCCAATGACCACCGGCGGCACGACCAGGGGCGCATGAACAATCCCATCCAACAGCCATTTTAAGGGAAACCGCCCCCGTGCCAGAAGATAGGAAATCAAGATGGCAGGAATCAGTGCGCCCAGCGTGGCGATGCCCCCAACTTTCAGGCTGAGCAGTAGTGCTTCGGTTTCGAAGGGGGTGAGCATGATCAACCTTAAGGGAGCGTCTGAAAGCCGAAGCGTTTCAGAACTTCTGCGCTGTCACCATTCTGTAAGAGCGTCAGGGCGGCTTTCGCCTCGGGCCTGTCAGACAGCAGGGTGATGGTGTAGAGGATAGGCTGGTGCAGATCTTCAGGAATGGTTGCCACCACGGCGACCTTATCGCTGGCGGTCGCATCGGACGCATAGACGATGCCGTATCCAACGGCCCCCTGTTCCACAAAGGCCAGGGCGGCGCGGACATTGGCTGTGCGCACGGCAACAGAGTCCAGATCAGACCACAGGCCGATCGCCTGCAAGGCCTGTTTGGCATAACTGCCTGCTGGCACATGGTCCGGGTCGCCCATCGCCAATCGATCCTGCAGGAAGGCAGCACCGGCTGTTGTGTCAAAAACCAAAGGGATGGCTGACTCCTTGGGGGATACCACAACCAGACGATTGCGCAGAAAGTCAGCACCCTGTTCCGGGCGGGCAATGCCTTTTTCAATCAGATAATTCGACCATTTCGGGTTGGCGCTGATGAAGATATCTGCTGGGGCACCGCCTTCAATCTGTCGTGCCAATGTCCCGCTGGAAGCAAATACGCCATCGACGCCATTCTGCTGGCTCAACAGTTGGGTCAAAGGTTCTGTCAGGCTTGCTGCGGCGAAAACCCGAACGGGTTCTTGCGCAGAAACCACAGGGGATATCAGCAATGCAGCAAGAACAGCGACCAGACCTGCCGCTGCACGGGTGATCATGTCCACAAACCCTTCCAATCCGCGTCAATGACCCGCAAGACGCTTAAATCCCGCTTCCAGATCGGCAATCAGGTCGTCAGGTGATTCCAACCCGATATGCAGGCGCACGACCTGGCCGGTTTCCGCCCAGTCGGTCGCGGTACGCGCGCGCTTGGGATAGGACGTAACCGCCAGGCTTTCAAACCCACCCCAGCTGGCCCCGATTCCGAACAGGTCATAGCCTTCGATCATCGCGGCCAGACGGTCCCGGTCTGGGGCGTCGACAAGGATGCTGAACAGGCCACAGGCCCCGGTAAAATCCCGCTTCCAGAGTGCATGGCCCGGATGGCTTTCCAGACCGGGATGCATCACACGGGACACTTCCGGGCGCTGTTCCAGCCATTGGGCGATCTTTAGGCCACTTTCAAAATGGCGATGCAGGCGCGTTGGCATGGTGCGCAAGCCGCGCTGAACCAGATAGCAATCATCCGGTGATACGCTGTTTCCATAGGCCCGGCTGGCAACCTGGATTTTGGCGAATAAGGCGTCGGTTGCGCAGGAGATGCTGCCCATCATCGCATCGGAATGACCACAGGGATATTTTGTCAGTGCGTGGGCGGACAGACCGATCCCCATTTGCAGCGGCTTTAAGAAATACCCAGCCCCCCAAGTATTGTCGATCCCGACAACCACATCCTTTTCCTTCGCCGCTTTGACAATGGCGGGCAGGTCCTGCATTTCAAAGGTCAGGGAGCCTGGGGCTTCCGTCCAGATCAGTTTTGTTTCCGGGCGGATCAGATCGGCAATGCCCGCGCCTATGGCGGGATCATAGAATTCTGAGACACAACCCAATTGGGTCAAATGCCCGATGGCCATCTTGCGCACCGGTTCATAGACATTGTCGGGGATCAGGAAATGCGCACCGGGTTCAGCAAAGGCCAGAAAACACAGGCCACAGGCGGCCATCCCACTGGGCAGCAATTCCGTGTCAGCGGCCCCTTCCAGGGCCGTCAGGGCATCGCGCAGGGCAAACTGCGTCGGTGTGCCATGTCGGCCATAGGTGATTGAATGGCGACCTGATTTATGGCTGCCGCCGACCTTGCGGCCTTCCCAGGAATCCAGGGTCGGGTGCAGGATTGTTGAGGCATGATAGACCGGCGGATTGACCACGCCAAAATTGTCTTGTGGGTGCCGTCCCGCATGAACGGCAAGAGTGTCATCGCTGAGTTTCTTATGATTTGCCACGGAACATTCCACCTTGACTGTTATCTATATTTAAGACGTTTTCTGAAAGCTGGTTCAGCCTATGCGTCTTCAGCGAATTTGCAAATCTTACCGAGTGTCTGGGTACTATGGAACATATTCAAACAGTGGTGATCGGGGCGGGCGTGATTGGACTGGCCTGCGCCAAGATACTGGCTGAATCCGGTCGGGAGGTCATCGTCCTGGAAGCTGCGGACAGCATTGGCAGCGAAACCAGTTCGCGCAACAGCGAAGTCATGCATGCAGGCATCTATTACCCAAAGGACAGCCTGAAAGCGCGATTTTGTGTGGCTGGGAAGATGGCGCTGTATGACTATTGCGAAAGTCACGGCGTTCCGTACCAGCGTTGCGGCAAGTTGATCGTCGCAACCACTGCGCAGGAAGAGGGAACCCTGAATGACATCGTTCAGAAAGCCAGAAATAACGGTGTGACAGACCTGGAATTTATAACAGGGCAGGCGGCAATGGCGCTGGAACCGGCCTTGTCCTGTACCAGTGCCCTGCTGTCGCCATCGACCGGTATCATCGACAGCCATGCCTTGATGCTGGCCTATCAGGGGGATGCGGAATCCTGCGGTGCCATGATCGCCTGTAACAGCCCGGTTTTAGGCGGGCGTCGGGACGGGCAGGGGATTGTCCTGTCAATTGGCGGCGCGGACCCGATGGATCTGTGCGCGAACGAGGTGATTGTTGCCGCAGGCCTGCACAGCCAGACAGTGGCCCGCGCGATTGTGGGGGTCCCGACCGAAACCATTCCGGGCCAGTTTTTCTGTAAGGGGAGCTATTTTATCACCGCGACGCGGTCGCCCTTTCAGCGCTTGATCTATCCTGTCCCGGCGCAGGCGGGATTGGGTGTTCATGTGACCATTGATTTGGCGGGGGGCTTGCGGTTCGGGCCGGATACGGAATGGATTGACGGATTGGCGGACCCCAATCGCTATGCCGTGGACCCGGATCGGGCGCAAGGGTTCTATGCAGCTGTTCGGCGCTATTATCCTGCCCTGCCTGATGGCGCATTAAGTCCTGGATATTCGGGGATCAGACCGAAGCTCAGCCCGCCGGGCAGGGCAGCGGATGATTTTCAGATTGATGGCCCTGGGACACATTACGTTCCTGGGCTGGTATGCCTGTATGGCATGGAAAGTCCTGGGCTTACGGCTTCACTGGCGATTGCACGCCATGTGCTGGGATTACTGGCGGCGGATCAATAAACAGACGCACGCTCCGGCGTGAAGGCTGCGATGCGCCTTTCGCTTTGGGCGCGCTGTTCTTCGGTCATGTCGGCCTGTAATTTATCGGCAATCTCGCCCGCAGATTTCTCGCCCTGTTGCGCCGCCAGACGCAGCCATTTCAGGGCTTCAACGACATCTGTTTCGATGCCGTCGCCTTTCATAAGACGTGTGCCAATCCGGCTTTGTGCTTTGGAATATCCCTGACGGGCGGCAGCCAGAAACCATCGGGCAGACATTTCCTTATTTTCTTCAACGCCTTGCCCATCGCGGTACCGCTTGCCCATATTGTATTGCGCGCGGTCAAATCCGGCAATGGCGGCCCGTTCGATCCACAAAGCGGCGCGGATCTGGTTTTCACCCACACCCAGGCCGTATTCATACATTTTCCCAAGCGAGTATTGCGACCGGACCAGCCCATGATAAGCCGCGCGCTCTAACCAGCCATAGGCGCGGTCATAATTCTGCTTTATGCCACGCCCTTCGATATAGACCAGGGCAAGATTGTGCATGGCCAGTGAATTTCCGGATTCTGCAGATTGGGTCCACCATTTGATAGCGGTTTTGGTGTCCTGGGCAACGCCGCGTCCTTCGTCATACAAAACGCCCAGATTGAACATAGCCTTGGCACTGCCAGCCTCTGCCAAAGTCGTCCAAATCTTTCGGGCTTCGGTAAAATCACCCCGCTGATAGGCGTTCCAGCCATCCTGAAAATCAGCGGAATAGGCAGGTGTCGCGCCCCATAAGGTCGCAATCAATGCCAGACAGCACAGCGTTAATTTTCTACAGCAAAGCCCTGTCATTCCATCCAATCCCCCAGAACTCTATTATGCGATCAAGCCGGTCCTTGGGCAAGGGCCCTTATGCCCCTGGATATCTTGCACCGCACAACCAACCCCTTACGATTGTGCCGAATACTTTGATACCTTCAACCGCAACAAATTCAAAAGCCCACTCATCTTCTCACGGGCGATAATATTTGTGAACTCCTTGCGTTGGGCCAATGCCAGGCTTTTTCCGTCAACGATAACATCCAGAATGCGCAGTCCCTTGCTGCTGTCATTATCACTGTCGCGAACCAGCCATTTTACGTCAATATTGTCTGCCCCGTCCTGGACAATCGTTGTTTCGACAACGGCGTCACGGTCCTTATAGGCACTGCTGCCGTCAATCTGAAGTGTTTGTCCGGTATAGCCGCCCAGGCGCTGGGTATAGATTTGCAGAAGATAGACAGAGAAAAGCTCCATATACTCTTCTTTCTCCTCTTCCGACGCGCGCTCCCACGACTTGCCAACCGCAAACTCCCCGATCGCGGTGACATCCAGGCTTTCTGCAACAATGCCGCGCAGCCGTTCTTCACGGGCTTCCAGGGATGTTGATTGATCCTGTAATACTTCTACAGCTTGTTCACCCAGTTCCGAGATAAACCGGGCCGCGGCGTCTGGATCCGTCTGGGCGCTCGCGACACTGGGAAAAAGGAAAAGGACAAAAAGTGCGGTACTGAGGCGGATCATCTAGGTTTCTCCTGGTCATCGCGCATCAAAGATACGTGTCAAAAGACAGGTCTTAGTATTATCACACTCCCGGCGCAAGACACAGCCTTGTGCTGTGCAATATAATTCAATTCGCCGCGGTGTGACCCTGTTTCATTTTCAACGCAGTCTTAAGCCCCCTTAGTGGCAAAACCGTGGCAAGTCCCAGGGTAATCAGCAGCAAGCCTGATAACTCAACCAGTCCAAAGGGTTCGCCAACCAGAATAAAGCTCATGGCCTGGCTCATCATCGGGACACAGAGGACGGCAATGGAGGCAAAGGCGACATCGGTCAGCTTAAGGATTGTCGACCAGCACCAGAAGCCAAAGGCCTGGCTGAGGATGGCAATAGCCAGGGTCGCCATCAGCGCCTGGTTTGAGGCTGTATAGACCCATTCTGTCGGATCCAGCAGCAATGCCAGGATTGAAAGGGGAATGCCCCCGATGATCAACATCCAGCCCAGTGTTACGGTAACGGGTGTTTGAAAGTTAAACTGCTTTTGCAGGATTGATCCAATGCTCCAGATCAAAGCTGCTGCCAGGATCGCAAGAATACCAACGGGGATACCGCGTGACGCAATGGCTTGTATATCGTTCCAGGCCAACAGCAGGACAGCGGATAGACAGCAAACAACCCCAACCAACCGCTTCGATGTGATTTTCTCGTGCAGGAAAATTACCCCGATAACCAGGGAAAAGAATGGCATCGTATAGGCCAGAAGGGCGGCGCGGCCGGCTGGCAGTAAACTGACGGCAAGTGCGGAGAAATAGAACCAGGCGAATACCAGGAATATCGAACAAAGTGCGATTTTCTTCCATTCAGTCGCAATGGGTAACAGTCCTTTGCGGGTCACAACCGCAGACCCAAGCAGAACAACCGCCGCGATCAGGGCGGACAGGCCACGCAAGGACAAGACCGGAACTTCCGCTGTGGCGATCTTGATCAACGGCCACATCGCGCCCCAACAAAACATCAGGGCCAACAGCAGGATCCAGGCCTGGGTTGGAACCTTTCGGGTGGGGGCGGGGGGAACCGCGACCCCTTTTGGCAGGGTCGCGGTAAGCGAGTCTACCGTCAGTCCCGCAGATTTTCGCCCCGCATTTTCTGCATCATCGGTCACATGAAGGCCTGGATCCCGGTCTGCGCGCGCCCAAGGATCAGGGCGTGAACGTCATGGGTGCCTTCATAGGTGTTCACCGCTTCCAGGTTCATGACATGGCGAATGACGTGATATTCGTCCGAAACCCCATTGCCGCCATGCATGTCGCGGGCGACGCGGGCAATGTCCAATGCCTTGCCACAGCTGTTGCGCTTGATCAGGGAAATCAGTTCCACGGGGCAGCGGTCTTCATCTTTCAGGCGCCCGGCCTGCAGGCAGCCCTGAAGGCCCAGAGAGATTTCAGTCTGCATATCGGCCAGTTTCTTCTGGATCAACTGATTGGCGGCCAGGGGGCGACCGAACTGCTTGCGGTCCATGACATAGCTATGGGCCTGCATCCAGCAGAATTCTGCGGCACCCAGGGCCCCCCAGGCAATCCCATAGCGGGCGTTGTTCAAACAGCCGAACGGACCCCCAAGGCCTGTGATATTGGGCAGCAGGTTTTCTTCCGGCACGACGCATTCGTCCAGCATGATCATGCCGGTGACAGAGGCACGCAGGCTGAATTTGCCTTCAATCTTGGGCGTTTCGAAGCCTTTCATGCCGCGTTCAACGATAAAGCCACGGATCACGTCATCTTCAGTCTTTGCCCAGACCACGGCAATGTCGGCGATGGGCGAATTGGTAATCCAGTTCTTGGATCCAGACAGGCTGTAGCCGCCTGCAACCTTCTTTGCGCGCGTCACCATGGAGCCCGGATCAGACCCATGATCCGGCTCTGTCAGGCCAAAACAGCCAACCCATTCACCACTGGCAAGTTTCGGCAGATACTTGCGGCGCTGCTCTTCGGAGCCATAGGCATTGATTGGATGCATGACCAGGGAGCTTTGCACGGACATGGCGGAACGATAGCCGCTGTCGACCCGCTCGACTTCACGCGCGACCAACCCGTAAGAGGTGTAGTTCACGCCTGCGCCGCCATATTCTGGGTCTACCGTCATGCCCAACAGGCCCAGTGCGCCCATTTCATTAAAGATTTCGCGATCAAACACCTCATTGCGATTGGCCATCAGAACGCGCGGCATCAATTGTTCCTGGCAATAGTCCTTTGCCGTGTCGCGGATCATCCGCTCTTCTTCGGTCAATTGGCCTTCCAATAGGAATGGGTCTTGCCAATCAAATGGGGCGCGGACTTTGCGATCGCTCATAACAGGTTCCTTTGATCTCAATGAAGTGTGCTGGCGATAATCTATGGTCAAGTGCTAGCCGCGTCCATACCAAGAGTAAAGTTTTATTTTAAGCTTAAAATAATATAGGGCACAGCAAAGACTTGGCGGTTTCGCGAAGCAGCAGTAAATTGCTGCATGAGCCGCAAAATGATGCCTGGAAACAGTACCGTCCTGCCACAGGGTGCACTGATCGAATTTGTGCCCCAGGGACGCTATGTGAAGGTCTGTGCGGTGGATCCAGTCACCTATATCGAAGTGTCGATTGTGGGGGATATCATGGCGGGGGAGCACATCCTGTCCGTCCAAGCGCTGCGCAAGCTGGAGCGCATGGTCTATAAAAGCAAATTTGACAAGAATGTTCGCGAGAAAGACCAGGAGCGTGTTATTCTGCGTGCCAGGCGTTCGGAAACGCCAAGCGGTTGGGACTTATAAAGTCCCTGTGCTTAACGCCCACCCCGACCGGTGGTTTTGCCCAACCCAATTTTCTTTGCAAAATCAGACCGTTGCGCGGCGTAGTTCGGGGCAACCATTGGATATTCAGGGGGCAGACCCCACTTCGCGCGATACTGTTCCGGCGTCAGGTTATAGGCGGTGCGTAAGTGCCGCTTCAGCATCTTCAGGCGCTTACCGTCTTCAAGGCAGATCAGGTAATCCGGCGTGATGGAATTCTTGGGTGCAACCGATGCCTTGGGGCGCAATGGACGCGATGGCGTGCGCGGCGGTGTATTGCTGAGGGACGCGAACTTCGTGAAGACTTCACCAATCACGTTGCTGATATCGGCTTTTTCAACCGGATTATTGCCGACATAGGCAGACACAACACCGGCTGTCATTTGCAACAAATCGCCCCGCGTTGCTGAACTTCCGGCATCCGCTGCTTTCATGGCATTCTCAGATTTCAGTGTTGGCATAATCTACTTCCCCCTGATGCAAACCCTTACACAGAATTGCACATGATGGTGTCGCGTTCCAAATACCGCAGCCCCCGGCGTCTCAAAACTCTTCGTTCGTGCAGTTACCGACCGCAATTACTGTATAGTTTTTGGACGTCCCAAACGAAACTAAAGCAAAGAAAGTCATGTAAATCAATATAGATTCAGTAAATCTTGCTGGATATCTAAAAAACGATGTTAGTTGAATCTTTTACTTATCAATTTGTTGTGGATGAATTTTAATTTCGCACAATATACGGTGTATTTCTGTGCGGAGAATTTTACCCTCAGCTGGCCTTTTCTATAGGGCTCTGTTCACTTCAAAGCGCATTGCGCAATTTCACAGATGCGGTAGTTGGCCCTAATTGTAGGGGTTTTTCTGGCAATGCCATCGACATTGTGTTACATCCCGGCCTCTTCCGCAGAGGCGAGGGTATGGTGTGACAGATAAGAATGACACTAAGACGGTGGCGCTGGCTTGCGATCACGCGGGTTTGCCGATGAAACTGGCCCTGTTGCCGGTTCTGGAAGAATTGGGTCTGAAACCATTGGATTTGGGCACGCATTCAGGCGATAGTGTTGATTATCCAGATTTTGCGGATTTGATGGCGCAGGCCTTGGCAGAGGGCCGGGCGACACGGGGCATTTTGGTCTGTGGCACAGGGATCGGCATTTCAATTGCGGCGAACCGTCATGGTCATATTCGCGCGGCCCTGTGCCATAACAGCACCGATGCGCGTTTGTCGCGCCAGCACAATGACGCGAATGTTATCGCTTTGGGCGCACGCACGATGGGGATCGAAGTCGCTTTGGAGTCCCTTAAAGTGTTCCTGAATACCGCATTTGAAGGCGGGCGACATGCCAGACGGGTTCAGAAAATGACACCGACCGCCAGAATGCCAGATGTCATGTGACACTATTGGATTTACCCTGGAAAAGGGTATTGCGTAACCCTGGGGTGTGGTCTGATTTCAGGTCAAACCAGCCCCAACATGCAAAAGGACCTTAAGGAATGAGCACCGCAGAAAAACAAGATTTGTATGGTTATACCGGTTTTTTCCAAAATGATCTGAAAGACAGCGATCCGGCTGTTTATGCCGCCCTTGAGGATGAATTACATCGCCAGAATGACGGGATTGAATTGATCGCGTCTGAAAACATCGTCAGCCGCGCCGTCATGCAGGCTGTCGGCTCTGTAAACACCAATAAATACGCAGAAGGCTATGCCGGGCGTCGCTATTATGGTGGGTGCGAATATGTCGATGTCGTTGAAGAATTGGCGATTGAGCGGGTTTGTCAGCTGTTCGACTGTAAATTTGCCAATGTGCAGCCACATTCCGGCGCTCAGGCAAATCAGGCGGTTTTCTTTGCGCTGTTACAGCCGGGCGATACTTATATGGGCTTGTCGCTGGCCTCTGGTGGGCATTTGACCCATGGGGCGGCCCCGAACCAGTCCGGGAAATGGTTCAATGCCGTTCAGTATGACGTGCGTAAACACGACAACCTGATCGATTTCGATCAGGTGGAACGTCTGGCGCAGGAACATAAGCCCAAATTGATCATCGCGGGGGGCTCTGCCTATCCGCGTCAGATTGATTTCAAACGCTTCCGGGACATTGCCGACAGCGTGGGGGCCTATTTCATGGTCGATATGGCCCATTTCGCGGGGCTGGTTGCGGGTGGACAGCATCCAAACCCGCTGGATTATGCCCATGTGGCGACCTCAACGACCCACAAGACGCTGCGCTGCACGCGCGGTGGCATCATCCTGACCAATGACGAGGCCCTGGCGAAGAAATTCAACTCTGCTGTTTTCCCAGGCCTGCAGGGCGGCCCTTTGATGCATGTCATCGCAGGTAAAGCAGTTGGTTTCGGTGAAGCTTTGCGCCCGGAATACAAGGCCTATACGGCGGCCATCGTGCGCAATGCCAAAATGTTGGCCGCAACACTGGTTGAAGGCGGCTTGGACATTGTGTCCGGTGGGACCGACACGCATTTGATGCTGGTTGATCTGCGCCCGAAAGGCCTGACCGGCAATATCGCCGAAAAGAGCCTGGAACGCGCCGGGATCACCTGTAACAAGAATGGCATCCCGTTCGATCCGGAAAAGCCGATGGTCACCAGTGGTATTCGTCTGGGCACGCCCGCTGCCACAACACGGGGCTTTGGGGAGGCTGAATTCCGTGAAGTGGGACAGTTGATCGTGGAAGTGCTGGACGGATTGGCTGCGAATCGTGAAGACAATACAGCGGTTGAAGAATCCGTGCATGCGCGGGTGAAAACGCTGTGTGCGCGTTTCCCATTGTATGATGCGCCTTATTGATCGCCCAGGCGATCCGGGCGCATAAGGCGACATCCAGGGCGGGACTGGCCCGGCCTGGACATCTGTGAGGGGGCTTTAGAGCAATGAAATGTCCGTTCTGCGGTAATGATGACACCCAGGTGAAGGACTCCAGGCCGACTGAGGATAACTCAGCCATTCGCCGCCGGAGAATGTGCCTGAATTGCGGGGCCCGCTTCACGACCTTTGAGCGCGTTCAATTGCGCGAATTGACCGTGGTGAAGAAAAACGGACAGCGCGAGCCCTTTGATCGCGACAAGCTGATCCGCTCCATGCAAATCGCCTGTCGCAAGCGTAATGTGGAATTGGACCGGATAGAGCGGATCGTCAATTCCATCGTGCGCCGTCTGGAAAGCTCCGGCGAAAGCGAAGTACCGGTTTCCACCGTTGGCGAAATGGTGATGGAGGCCCTGCTGCAATTGGATCAGGTCGCCTATGTCCGGTTCGCCTCGGTCTATCGGAACTTCCGCGAAGCCAAGGATTTCACGGATTTCGTACAGCGTGACGTCTCCAAACTTGAAGATGATCTTTAACTGAAGACTGACCCATGACCGCAAGCCCCGAAACGGCCCAGGATCGCCGCTGGATGCGCGTCGCTCTGGCCTTGGGGCAGCGCGGTCTGGGGCGGGTTGCGCCCAATCCGGCGGTGGGCTGTGTGCTGGTTAAGGATGGTCAGGTCGTCGGGCGCGGCTGGACCCAGCCCGGTGGTCGCCCCCATGCGGAAACGGAGGCCCTGCGCCGTGCCGGATCTGCGGCAAAAGGGGCAACCGCCTATGTCAGCCTGGAACCGTGCAGCCATACCGGCAAGACAGGACCCTGCTCAACAGCCTTGATTGAGGCCGGGGTGGCGCGGGTCGTGATCGCGATGATTGACCCGGACAGTCGCGTTGCCGGGGGCGGGGTCTCAGCGCTAAAGGCTGCTGGAATACCAGTCACATCGGGTGTGCTTGAACGCGAGGCCCAGCTTCTGAACCAGGGGTTCGTTCTGTCGCGCACCCGGAACCGCCCCCTGGTGACGTTAAAGCTGGCGACCAGCCTGGATGGCAGGATCGCAACCGCATCTGGTGAAAGTCGCTGGATTACGGGGCCGGAAGCACGTCAGGACGCCCAATTGCTGCGCATGACCCATGATGCCATTCTGGTTGGGATTGGCACCGCCCTGGCGGATGACCCAGCCCTAACCTGCCGCCTGCCGGGGATTCAGGATCAGCCCTTGCGGATCGTGCTGGACGGGCAGGGACGACTGCCGGAGACCGCGAAACTATGCGACGGCACGGTCCCGACCCTGCAATTTGTTGCCCAGGACTGCGATACAGCGGTCCCGAAAGGCGTGACCCGGCTGGCCGTGCCCCAAAGTCACAGCGGCCTATCCGTGCCGGATGTGCTGTCAGCCTTGGCAGGGCGTGGCATTACGCGCCTGATGGTAGAAGGGGGTGGACAGGTCGCTGCATCCTTCTTGCGGGCGGAATGTGTTGATCGGGTGGCCTGGTATCGATCTGGTCTTGTTTTGGGCGCAGATGCACGTCCAGGAATTTCAGACCTCGCCATCGCCGCCCTTTCTGATGCGACACGGTTTGAATTGATTTCATCCCGTGCGGTCGGATCAAGTCTGGTCGATACATTTATTAAAAATCATTAAAATCAAAACTTTAAATAAGTTTCCTTACATCCCATGTCAGGAGTGAGGAGGCGCTAACGTGTCCGTCCTTCTTGATCCAGCGCAAGGCGCTGTGGATCAAATCAAGTTAAAATCTTTCGATATTGATCATCAGCACTGGAGAATACCAATGTCCCATACCCCCCATGAACTCGCCGAAGAATTTCCAAACAGCATCGACGCGTTGCGGAGCCTGCGGGAAAGCGATCCACATTTCCATAAGCTGACAGAGCATTATCATGATTTGAACCGCGAAATTCATCGGGGTGAGACAGATGTTGAACCAATGTCGGAGCTTCATCTGGAAGAGTTGAAGAAGAAGCGTTTGGCGATGCTGGACGAAATTCGCATATTATTGTGTAAGTGATTCATCGGAATTCCTTAAGAAAATGCCCCGGTGCTTCAATTTAGTAGAAGCATATGAGAAATGTGATATGATCTCCTGGGTAGCATAATGACTTGGGGGATTATCATGGGGCGTACATCTAAGAGCAAGTCTTTGCGGGGGCAACTGTCAAAGGCTAAGGAGAAAATTGAGTCTGCCGTCGATAAGATTGAGGCTAAAATAGAGACGATATCGGAAGGGCGCGAAGATCGACAGGAGCGTCGTGACACCCGCAAAGATGTCCGAAAAAATAATCGACTAAGCCGTCGTGAGGCGATCCGAGAAGGAGTTCAAGAGGGCCTCGCTGAGGCTAAGGATGTGCTTGAAAACATAGTCGATTCTGTTGAGGAACGTCTGGACAATGGTCGTACTATGGCAATGCAGTCCACGGCGCGGATTGATGTACGTATTTACCCGACAGCTGGAGACAGATTTCAGTTTCCTGAAACGCGCAATACAGCCTTGTCATTCAAACCCAATGTTGGGCTAGCCTTCTCAGGCGGCGGTACGCGCTCTGCAAGCCTTTCAATTGGGCAATTGCGCAGTCTATCCGATGCTGGGCTGATCGCGCGTACCCGTTATTTGGGATCAAATTCTGGCGGCACATGGGCGACGCTGCCATTTACCTATTTACCGTCTACCTTCAGCGATGAAGACTATCTTGGGCAGTCAATTGACCCGGGCGAGATGACGGCGCAGCGGGCACAATCGGAGAACGATATAGGCTTGGCCGGACGCTCAATTATTGCCAGTGAAATAGTGCTTCAGACGTTATTTGAAATTGCCATGTCCGAAGACAATAAAGCATTGTTCAAGGATCGTGGCATGCCTATCCTCAATTTAAGTTTTGGAATGGATGATGCAGATGAAATCTATGGAAAGATCCTAGAGCGGGTATTCCTGTCGCCGTTGGGGATTGATGGTTCCAGATATCCGGTTCTCAATACGGATGAGATTAACGACATACTGCAACGCAATTCGAATATTCGATTAAATGCCCATTTGGAAGAGAGCGATTTTATTGCCGTTCAGCATGACCGGCCATTTCATTGTGTCAGCGGATGCATGAATCAGGATTATATCAATGCCTTGGATGACGAACCCGCCCGGGATGAAAATCGCTTGGGTTTCTTGAATTGGGAGCATGTCGAGTTCACGCCCAGTTATAGTGGAATTCACCGCCACAGCCGCGGTAAGTTAAATCTGAACGTTGGCGGTGGATATGTTGAGAACATTGGATGGGATACGCTGCTGCCAACGCCAAGGGGCGACGATATAATTCGCGTTTCGCCAGGGCTGGAATTCCATCGACTAACCTTGGCTGACATTATGGCTACCTCTGGTGCTGCGCCTGCTTTTGTCGTGCAATATCTGAATGATATTGGCGGTGGTATCGCAAAGGTGGTTGGAGCGTTGTTTCCTGGAGCCGCTCCAGTAACAGAAAAAATACAGAAGTTTCTTGGGGCGATAGATATCTTTCCACGGTTCCGAAATTGGCCTGTTGCCTTCAATCGTAAGCCAATTGCGGTTGAACGTGCCTTTGGAGACGGTGGATATGTTGATAGTTACGGTCTGATCCCATTGCTAAAACGCAGGGTCGAAACAGCGATTGTCTTTATCAATACAAATACACCGATTACCCGGAATGAAGAATTCCCAAATGGTATTGCTGTCGATACGACATTGCATGGCCTATTCGGTCAGAACTTATCTCTATCAGAGGCTAATATCATTGATGTTGGTGCCAGAATGGCACCTGGCTCAACATTTTCAGAGTTTGATGGACAAGTATTTGAGTCTGGTTTTGAAGAGATGATTGCGGGTTTCGTTCGCACGAAACGGTTGGCCGCGCTGTCTACATCAGATGGTTCAGAGATAGAAGGGCCGTTGGATTCAGAGTCCCTGTCCCTGCTAGATTTACCCGATACAGTAACGGCTGAGGAAATGCTCGGACTTGTCCATGGTCCAATCTATCACTTGGGCGAATATGACGTTCGAGACAATCAGTTCTATGGCATCGTTGGCGGCTATCGTATCAAGATCCTTTGGGTCTATAATGAGCGATCGCAGGCATGGCGGGATCAGTTGGAACCGTCAGCGCGTGCATTGCTACAGGACGCTGATGTTCGGATTGGGCGAGATCCAAATGCTGATCCATTAGACCCACTACCGTATGTGGATGATGACAGGCGCAGAAATACCCCGTTGGGCAACTTTCCACATCTATCAACATTTTTAACCGGGCGGAACGAAGACCGGATGCGAGTTATGCCCATAGCGGATATCCGGGATGTGGGGGTCACCGCTGGATTGATGCGATGGTTAAACCGTTTTCATGATCGAATCGAACCAATCGCTGTTGACCCGGTGCATTTTAATTTGCTCAGCAATTATTCATCTTGGTGTATGAAAAAGCTTGTACCGCTGATACGAGCGGACTTCGAATAACTTTTGTTGCGTCATTGCGTTTTGTTGAGAGACTGGGTTTGCCTTATCGGCTGAGAAGCGTAAATACAGGCCTGAATGTGAAGTCTGTAGGATAAGGCGAATGTTTACCGGTATCATTACTGATCAAGGGCGGGTTTCTGCGCGGGAGGACCGTGGCGACACCCGCTTTGTCATTGAAACCCGCTATCAGGTTGAAGACATCGCCTTGGGCGCGTCCATCGCGTGTTCTGGCTGTTGCCTGACGGTGATCGAAACCGGGCGCACGCCACAGGGCCAAGGCTGGTTTGCTGTTGAAGCCTCTGGCGAAACCCTGTCGAAGACGACATTGGATGGCTGGTCGGTGGGATCGCATCTGAACCTGGAGCGTGCTTTGCGCCTGGGTGATGAACTGGGCGGGCATTTCGTGCTGGGCCATGTGGACGGTGTCGCCGATGTTATCGATCGCCAGCAGGACGGCGATAGCTGGCGCTTCAGTTTTCGCCCGCCCGCCAACCTGATGAAATATATCGCCCCCAAAGGATCCGTGGTCCTTGATGGTGTTTCCCTGACAATCAACGAGGTTGGTGACGACAGCTTTGGCGTCAACATCATCCCGCATACCTTTTCAGAAACCGGATTTGGTCACGCCAAACCGGGCGATCGGGTGAACCTTGAGGTGGACGCGCTGGCCCGATATGTTGCGCGCCTGCTTGGCCAGGAAGGATAGTACCCGAATGAAGAATGCCCCAAAGGACAATGTCAGCCCCTCACTGGTTTCAAAACAGGACATCACCCGTGCAGCAGGGGATACGCGCTTCCTGTCTTCTATTGATGAGATCATTGAGGAAGCCCGCAATGGCCGAATGTTCATCCTGGTGGATGACGAAGACCGCGAGAATGAGGGCGATCTGGTTATTCCGGCCCAGATGGCGACACCGGAAGCCATTAACTTCATGGCGAAATATGGCCGTGGGCTGATCTGTCTGGCGTTGCAGGGGGAGCAGGTTAAGCGTCTGGGCCTGGAACTGATGCCGCAAAAGAATGCCAGCCGCTTTGGTACCGCCTTTACCGTATCGATTGAGGCACGGGAAGGGGTCACGACCGGGATTTCCGCACCGGACCGCGCGCGCACAATTGCGGCCGCCGTTGCCCCCAATGCGACACCGGAAGACATCACGACGCCAGGCCATATCTTTCCACTGTTGGCCCGGGATGGTGGCGTTCTGGTGCGCGCGGGACATACCGAAGCTGCGGTTGACCTGGCGCGTTTGGCGGGATTAAGCCCGGCGGGTGTGATCTGTGAGATCATGAATGATGACGGTGAAATGGCGCGCCTGCCAGACCTGATTAAATTTGCGCAATTTCATGGACTTAAAGTTGGTGCGATTGCGGATTTGATTGCCCATCGTCGCCAGCATGACCGCGTGGTGGACCGGACGGAGAGCACGACCTTGACCTCTGTACATGGCGGTGAATTTGCCATGCATGTCTATGTCAATCGACTGAACTATGCCGAACATGTCGCCCTGGTGAAGGGGGATTTGAAGGCTGGCACGCCCGCATTCGTGCGCATGCATGCACTGAGTATTCTGGATGATGTTCTGATGGACTCAGAAGGGGGCAAGGCCGGTGATTTACAGAAGGCCATGGACCTGATCGGGGAAGAGGGCTGCGGCGTTGTGGTCCTGATCCGAGAACCGCATGCGACCTCTCTGTCTGACCGCGTGCGGCGGCGTGAGAATAAGGCGACAGAGGATGCCACCGGCGAATTGCGCGATTACGGCGTTGGCGCACAGATTTTAGCCGATCTGGGCGTGCATGAGATGGTCTTGCTGTCCAATACCGAAAAGACCGTGATCGGTCTGGAAGGCTATGGATTGAAAATCGTTGGTCGCAAGGCGCTGGGCTGAGACGCGCGCAAAGAAAGGGTCAATCATGGCACATATACTGATCGTGGAAGCGCCCTATTATGCGGCGATTTCTGAAGAACTGGGCCTGGGTGCCATTGCGGAATTGGACGCGCAGGGGGCAACATATGACCGTGTGACGGTTTTCGGTGTGTTTGAACTGCCCGCCGCCATCGCCATGGCCCATTCGGGACAGCCGGGCCGCTACGACGGCTATCTGGCCTTGGGATGCGTCATTCGGGGGGAAACAACCCACTATGACTATGTCTGTAACGAAAGCGCGCGTGGCCTGATGAACCTGTCTGTTCAGCACCATCTGGCGATTGGTTATGGTGTTGTGACGGTTGAAAATGAAGCGCAAGCTTGGGCGCGGGCATCGCGGGATAAAAAGAACAAGGGCAAGGATGCGGCAGCGGCCTGCCTGCGCATGATCGCCCTGCGTCGAAATTTTGACCTTACCTGATTGGAACAGCTTATTATGGCTCCTCATACGTCACTTTCGCCCACTCAAAGCGCTCAGCGCCGGGCAGCCCGTTTGGCGGCGGTCCAGGCCTTGTACGAGATGGAGATTTCGGGCCATCACGCGCGCAAGGCAATTGACAGCTTTCGGGAACGGGGCGGCACGGCGGATCTGGATGGGGAAACAATTCAGGCCGATGGCGCGTTCTTCACCGAAATCGTGTTGGGCGTAACGGGCGGCAGGCAGGACCTGGATCGCGTGATTGAGGCCGCGATTGAAAAGGGTCGCAAGGTCGCATCCCTGGAAACCGTGCTGCGGGCAATCCTGCGGGCAGGGGCCTATGAAATGGCGCGGCGCGATGAAATCGACCCGCCCGTGGTGATCAGCGAATATCTGACCATTGCTGCCGCTTTCTATGACACGGCGGAAACCGGTTTTGTGAACGGTATTCTGGATCGACTGGCGACGGTGCTGCGTCAGGACGATGTGGATTTGATCGCCCCCGATGCGGATCATGGCTGATAAACAGAAAGAACCTGCCCCAGCGACGGGCGAGTTTCATCGCATAGCAAAGTACTTCCGTCCTCTGGCGAAAGGGGCCCCAGGCGCGTTCAATCTGGGGGATGATGCCGCCGTATTTGCCATTCCGCCAGGACGAGAACTGGTCGTAACCCTGGATACGATTGTCGAAGGGGTCCACTTCATCGGCGATGAAGCCGCAGACATGCTGGCGCGCAAGGCGATGCGGGTGAACCTGTCGGATCTGGCCGCCATGGGGGCGACGCCGCTGGGCTATTTCCTGTCCCTCAGCCTGCCAAAGCGCATTGATGATCCCTGGATTGAGGCTTTCTGCCATGGCTTGGCTGCGGATCAGTTGGAATTTGATTGGCATTTGATGGGGGGCGATTCAACCTCAACCCCCGGCCCGATTTCCATTGCGGTCACTGCCCTGGGCACAGTGCCTGCGGGACAGGCCCTGCGACGGTCAGGCGCACAGGTTGGCGATGCTATATACGTCTCTGGCGGGATTGGGGATGGGTATCTGGGCCTGTTGGCGGCACAGGGACAATTACCCTATGGCCCCGAAGTAGATGCGATGCTGGCGCGCTATCGCTGCCCGGATCCACGTCTTGCCCTGGGCCAGGCCTTACTTGGGCGGGCGCATGCGGTGATGGATGTTTCAGACGGCCTGGTCGGTGATCTTGAGCATATCTGCGAACAATCAGGCGTCGGTGCCGTTTTACGCGCGCAATCCGTGCCCCTGTCTGCCAGTGCGGCGGAATTGGTGGCGGACCAACCCAATCTGTATCTGGAATTGCTGACTGGTGGCGATGACTATGAATTGCTGATCACCGGACGGGCCCCAGACATCGAAGCCGCCGCAGCAGACAGCAGTTGTCGTGTGACGCGCATCGGGGAGATCGTTTCAGGTGCCCGTGTGGTTGTCCATGATGCGGATGGCGAAGAATTAAGCTTCACGCATGCAGGCTTCCGTCACAGCTAGTGCTGGGGTATGACTGTCTTTAGAGTATCTTGCAGGATGCTTTTTAACGCGTTGGCCCTATGAAGATTTTGATCATCATTGTCGTTGTTTTGGTTCTGCTGGCAGGCGGCGGCGGGGGCTATTACTATTTCTTCGTGCTGCCGACCCAGAATGACATGGCGGAACCCGCGCCACCACCGCCACCCGATACCAGATTGATTGAGTTGGATCCCTTGCGCATCCCCGTTATTCGCGGCGGCGTCGTGGTGAATTATGTGATTTTGAATGTTACGTTGGAAACCATTGGGCCAGAGAATGAAGCCTTTGCACAGCAGCTCATGCCCAGATTGCGCAATGCGCTTCTAACCGATTTGAATGGTTATTTCGCCGTGGTCCCGGTCGAAGACCGCATTCTGGTGAAAAGCCTGAAGCGTCGCATGCTGATAATCAGTGGACGTGTTCTGGGTCGTGGCGTGGTAAATGATGTGCTGATACAGAATGCCTTTAAGCAAAAAAGCTGATGGCTTTTATTGGGACATTTTTCCCGTGGCAAGGATGCCCTAAATCGGTATTGTCGGCTGTCATCAGACATAAAAAAATTCCTGATTTGATTCCTGGGATGGAGACTTTACCCCTATGAGAAACTTGGAACGGCCTGGCCGCTCGCCTGTTCATGCGCCTACCGGCATGGCATCGACCTCACACACATTGTCCACGCAAACGGCGGTTCAAATTCTGCAGGCCGGTGGGAACGCCATGGATGCGGCCATCGCGGCCTGTGCGGTGCAATGCGTTGTTGAGCCAGGCTCAACCGGTATTGGCGGGGATAACTTTTGTCTGTATGCGCCAACTGGCAGCGCGGATATCACGGCTTTCAATGGTTCTGGCAAGGCGCCCAGCGGGGCGACGGTCGACTATTATCAGAAGCTGGGGATCACAAAAATTCAGCGCGACGTTCACGCGGTCACAGTTCCAGGCGCAGTTGATGCCTGGTGGCAGTTGCACCAGAAATTTGGTCATATGCCCTGGGCGGATTTACTGGCACCGGCCATTGGATATGCGCGGGATGGCTATCCTATTTCATCGCGGGTGCATCGTGACTTTGCAGTGGAAAAGGCGCTTTTGGCCGCAGAACCATCAATGGCGGAGACATTTCTGGTCAATGGCGAAGTCCCTGCCGTTGGCAGCCGCCATTCACAGCCAAAGCTGGCCAAGACACTGCAACTGATCGCAGATCACGGGCGAGATGCTTTTTATACCGGTGAGGTTGCAGAGGATATCGTGACCTATCTGCAATCCAAGGGCGGTCTGCACACAATGGAGGATTTCGCCTCCGTTAAAGGTGATTTCGTCACGCCAATTTCAACGGATTTCCGGGGTCATAAGGTCTGGGAATGCCCGCCCAATGGCCAGGGCGTGATCGCGCTGTTGCTGTTGAATGTGATGGGGGGATGTGACGTCGATGCCGCAAAGGGACCGATCACCGCAGACCGTATCCATCAGGAAATTGAGGCGGGACGCCTGGCCTATACAGCCCGGAATCTTTATCTGGCGGATCCTGATTTCAGCCCGGTCCCGGTTGAGGAATTGCTGTCGGCTGACTATGCCGCATCTGTCCGCGCCGCGATTGATCCAAAGCGCGCAGCCGATCCGACCACGGCTGTAGACCTGCCACGCCATAAGGATACGGTTTACATCACCGTCGTCGATAAGGACCGCAACTGCTGTAGCTTCATCAATACAGTGTTCTATGGATTTGGCAGCGGCCTGATGGCCCCCAATTCCGGCGTTTTGTTGCAGAACAGAGGAATGGGCTTCAGCTTGCAACCCGGCCATCCAAATGCGATTGCGCCGGGCAAGCGTCCCTTGCACACAATCATCCCAGCCATGCTGACCAAGGGGGATCGCGCCGTGATGTCGTTTGGTGTCATGGGGGGTGAGTATCAGGCCTTTGGTCATATGCAGTTCCTGACGCGGTATTTTGACTATGGCCTGGATATCCAGGAAGCGATGGACGCACCGCGCTTCATGCCTGATCCGTTCACGGGTGAGGTGGAAATGGAAGGGGCCGTGCCGCAGGATATTCAGGATGAATTGACTGCCCGCGGGCACAAACTGGTGCAGCCCCGTGGACCGGTTGGCGGGTCGCAGGCGATCTTCATTGATTGGGAACAGGATGTTCTGACCGCTGGATCAGATCCACGGAAAGATGGCAGTGCCATAGGATATTAAGCCATGTTGTTCCCAAAGGGTGACCCGACGATCCGCAACACGATGCTGTTATGCGCATCCCTAGCGGTCAGCAATACGGGTGCGGTTCTGATCATGACCGTAACGGCGCTGGCCGGTGCCTATTTGGCGCGGCCGGAGGTTATGTATTCACTGCCCCTGATCGGGACGTTTTCGGAACGGGCGCTCAGCACCCTGGCGCTGTCGATGCAATTCATTGGGACGATGATGGCGGCACCGCCTGCGGCCTTGCTGATGGCCCGCATCGGTCGGCGTGCTGGCTTTTCTGTAGGTCAGTTGATCGGTTTTGGCGCAGCGGGATTGGCGACCTATGCCCTGTTTGACCAGAATTTCTGGTTGTTCGTGGTGGCTGGCTTTCTGATTGGTTTCCACAATGCGTTCTGGCAGCAATTCCGCTTTGCCGTTGCCGATACCGCATCGCCGGAATTTAAGCCCAAGGCAGTGTCCTATGTGATGATCGGGCCCTTGGTGGCTGGCATATTCGGTCCGGAGATTGCGAAACATACGCGAGATATCTTTGCGCCGGTCCTGTTTGCCGGGGCTTATATTTCAGTGGCGATGCTCGCCTTGATGGCTGTGGCGGTGTTACAGTTTATCCGCATCCCAACGCCCCCAAAGCGCAAAAAGGGCGATTCTACGGGGCGCAGTTTCAAGCAGTTGGCGCAGGATCCTAAATTTGTGATCGCAGTGCTGGCGGGGATGGTGGGATATTCCAGCATGTCCTTCATGATGACTGCGACGCCGCTGGCGATGATTGATTGCGGCCATCTGTTTGACGATGCGGCCTTTGTCATACAGGGCCATGTCATTGCCATGTTTGCGCCCAGCTTCTTTACCGGCAGTTTGATCGCCAGATATTCTGCACCCCGGATCATACTGGTCGGGGCAGGGCTGTATCTGGGATCTGTTGTGATCAATATGACCGGCATTGATATGATTCAATTCTTCTCCTCCCTGGTTCTGGTGGGCGTGGGATGGAATTTCATGTTCGTTGGCGGCACAACCATGCTGACCGAATTTGCCACGCCGGAAGAACGCGCAAAGGTTCAGGGGGTGAATGATCTGTTGGTCTTTGGTGCGGTGTCGATTGCCAGCTTCCTGTCTGGTGCCCTGCAACAGGCCTATGGCTGGGGCACGGTCGCGCTTAGCATTACAGGGCCGATCATCGTGGCAGCGGCCTGTGTGATTGTGCTGCAGGGACGTATCAATCGCGCACAGCCTGCGGAATAGGTCACACGATATCTTGCGTTCTGGGCTCCAGCGGATACACTATACTGTGATATCTGAGGAGACTTGAAGAATGACAGACGACGCGCCCGCAGTGGCCTTGCGCCAGATACCGCTGGCCGATGCGTTAAGCGAACGCTATCTGGCCTATGCCATGTCCACAATTACGTCGCGGTCCTTGCCCGATGCGCGGGATGGGTTGAAGCCGGTGCATCGCAGGCTGTTATTTGCGATGCGCGAATTGAAGCTGAACCCCGAAAGCGGCTTTAAGAAATGCGCGCGTATCGTCGGGGATGTCATGGGTAAATATCACCCCCATGGCGACAGCTCGATCTATGAAGCCATGGTGCGTCTGGCGCAGGAATTTGCTGTGCGCTATCCCCTGGTCGATGGTCAGGGAAATTTCGGCAATGTCGATGGCGATAACCCAGCCGCCATGCGGTATACTGAGGCACGCCTGACCGAAACCGCCAATCGATTGCTGCAGGGCATAGATGACGATGCCGTTGATTTTCGCGGCACTTATGACGGGGAAGGGCGCGAGCCTGTCGTCTTGCCGTCCGCCTTTCCCAATCTGCTGGCCAATGGTGCGGCGGGGATTGCGGTCGGGATGGCGACCTCTATTCCCCCCCATAATGTTGCAGAGCTTTGCGAGGCCCTGATCTATCTGATCAAGACGCCCAATGCCTCTGTCGCAAAGCTGATGGATTTTATTCCGGGCCCCGATTTCCCAACCGGAGGAACCTTGGTTGAAAGCCGCGAGGCGATTGCGGAGGCCTATGGGACAGGACGGGGATCCTTCCGCATTCGTGCGCGCTGGGAAGTGGAGCAGTTGAAGGGCGGAACCTGGCAGATTGTTGTCACGGAAATTCCCTATCAGGTACAGAAATCGCGCTTGATTGAGCGCATCGCGGAACTGATCCAGGAGCGGAAAATCGCCATTCTGGGCGATGTCATGGATGAATCTGCGGAAGATGTGCGCATCGTGATTGAGCCGAAATCGCGCAATGTCGATCCTGAAATGCTGATGGAAAGCCTATTCCGCTATACGGACCTGGAAACCCGTTTCAGCCTGAACATGAATGTTCTGACCGAGGGAGGTCGGGTTCCAAAAGTGGTAAATCTGAGAGAGGCGCTGCAAGCCTTTTTGGATCACCGCCACGATGTGTTGATCCGACGCTCAGAACACCGCAAAGCCCAGATCGAGCGGCGATTGGAAATCTTGAAGGGCTATCTGATCTGTTACCTCAACCTGGATGAAGTCATTCGCATCATTCGAGAGGAAGATCACCCCAAACAGGTGATGATGGATACATTCAGCCTGTCGGATTTACAGGCGGAATCGATCCTGAACATGCGCTTGCGCAGCTTGCGCCGGTTGGAAGAGTTTGAAATCAAGAAAGAATACGACGGCCTGGAAGCGGAACTGTCTGGGATCGTCGCGCTGTTGGCTGATGGGGAGATGCGCTGGAAGCATATCGCCGATGAAATGCGCGATCTGAAGAAAGCCTATGGCCCCACAACGCTGTTGGGCCGTCGCCGGACGGAAATGGGATCTGTGCCGACCGCCGTTATTGTTCCCCTGGAGGCGATGATAGAGAAAGAGCCGGTCACCATCGTCTGTTCTGCAAAGGGCTGGATCCGGGCGTTAAAGGGTCATTTGGCCTCTGACGCGGAGATCAAGTACAAGGAAGATGATGGACCGCGTTTTGTTATCCCGGCCCAGACCACGGATAAGGTCCTGATTTTTGGAACCAATGGTCGGTTTTACACGATCGGGGCGGATAAATTGCCCGGTGGGCGGGGCAATGGGGAGCCGCTGCGCCTGATGATCGACCTGCCCAATGACCATGAAATCGTCAGCCTTATGGTGCATCAGGCGGATCGAAAACTATTGGTCGCCTCAACGGATGGGCGGGGCTTTATGATTCCAGAAAATGATGTCCTGGCGCAGACCCGCAATGGGAAACAAATCCTGAATGTGTCGGGTAAAGTGGAGGCGATAGGATGTCGCATCATTGATCCTGGTCATGATACCGTCGCCGTTATTGGCAAGAATCGTAAATTGCTTGTCTTTGATATGGAAGAACTGCCTGAAATGGCGCGGGGTCGCGGTGTTATCCTACAGAAATACCGGGATGGCGGTTTAAGCGATATCAAAACCTTTGCCAAAGCCGAAGGCCTGACCTGGCAGATTGGCGACCGGACCCGCACGGAACATGATTTGAGCGGCTGGATCGGCAAGCGGGCTCAGGCCGGCCGGATGCCGCCAGCGGGCTTCCCACGCTCCAACAAGTTCAGCTAAGGGAATGGGGAATGTGATGAAATTCTCTGTGCAGCACGCCAAAGACGGTGTTTTTGACGATAAGGGGCTGCGGTCGTTCTTTGAATATCGGGATTTGGGCATGGGGGAGGCGACCGGCGGCCAGTTTCATGCCCAGGTCATCCGTGCCCGGGAAGCGTGCACAGACGGCACCGGTGCCCATACACACAGCCTGGACTTCCAAATGGTCTATGTGCTGAAGGGGTGGGTGACCTTCTGGTACGAAGGGCAGGGTGAAGTGACCATGGAGGCGGGAGCCTGCGTGCACCAGCCGCCCGGCATTTGCCATGAATTGCTGCGCTGTAGCGATGATTGTGAGTTGCTGGAAATCGTCTCCCCTGCAGAATTCGGGACGCAACCCGCCTGAAATCAAGCTCTTTCGAGGTGATTTGCAAGCAGCGAAAATTCTGCTATCCATTTTGCTGAATTTTGACACAGTTTTGAAATGTGAGAAGGAAGTTAGAATGTCCAATGCGATTGATACGCAGCCAACATTGGCTCAGACAGTATGGCAGGCCGATGGGGCCGCCCGCTGGATGCGCAATGTAATCCTGGTTCTTGCCGGAACCGCAATTATGGCGATTTCTGCAAAAATTAACGTGCCAATGATGCCTGTTCCGATGACCATGCAAACCTTTGCCGTTCTGGCAATTGGCATGGCCTATGGCTGGCGTCTTGCCGGGGCCACCATGCTCGCCTATCTGGCCGAAGGGGCGGTGGGGCTGCCCGTTTTCGCCGGCGGTGGCGGATTGGCCTATATGGCCGGACCCACTGGGGGCTATCTTGTTGGCTTCGTGTTTTCCGCCATCCTTGTTGGGTGGTTGGCAGAGCGCGGATGGGACCGTAATGCTTTCACCACCTTTGCCGCCAATGTCATTGGGACCGCTGTTATCTTTGGTCTGGGCTTCGTGTGGTTGACGCAGGTAATTGCCGTAGCAAAGGGCGTAACAGTTTTTGACGCCATGCCAATCGCGCTGGCGTCTGGCGTGCTGCCATTCATTCTGGGGGGGATTGTGAAATCCGCTCTGGCCGCAGCCGTTCTGCCGCTTAGCTGGAAACTGCTGGGGAAGATGCGCGGATAACGCACTAAACCAATCAATGGCGTTGTTAAGGGCCGGACACATAGGTGTCCGGCCCTTTTCATTTGCCCGACCAGCCACGACAGTTTTCTGCTGCATCACGGATGCGATCTTCAATCCGCTGGATAGTCCGGCATTCCAAAAGCCTGATATTGTTAGTACCCCCCATCCATACTGGACATTGGATCCCCAGGCACGCTGCTAATCACGGGCTGGAATATCCTGGCAGAGGAAGAGGTGCGGCAGTGGGTCATCCTGCTCGGCCCCCGCTATTCAGTAGCGTCGCAGCGATGAGCCTGAGGAAGGGCTCATAGAGCAGGGTCTATAAAAAACAGAGAGGCCTGGCATTGCAGCCAGGCCCCCCAGTTTGTCAGATGCTGTTTCCCTTTAGAAATACAGCGATATATCCGTATGACCTGAATTACATTCCGTGACATACAGCGCGATATCACGGGGCAGGCGGTCCAGAACACGAACCCCGATTGTATCGTGGATTGCGCGTTCATACGACTGAACGTCGGCCTGTAATGCCTCAGAGGCCTTTGTGCGCCACGCTATTTCTGCGTCTAACAGGGTCAAGGCCTTAGATAGAGAGGCAAAGGCAGCTTCTTTGTCCGGAGTGTTGCTGGAGGCAATTGCGCGCCGCGCATCTGACAGCGCATTGCGGATATCACCGGCACCGGCAACAGCCCCGATTTCGCTTTCAACCGCGCTAAAGCGTGCCTGCAACTCTTCTATGGAAGAATTGCGGATCACGTCTTCCAGATCAGCAACATCCTGACGCGCAGCCGCCAGATCATCTGATCCTTTGAGGGTGCTCAACAGGACTTTGACCGGCTCATACGCCCCATCAACGGTGCGGCGATACACACCATAGGCCCGTTTTTCTTCCGAAAGATACTTAGAGAAGACTTTCCGCGTTTCCGCCCAATCGCTTGGAATGGTTGCGGTCAATTCCTTCATTTCAGCTTCCAGGACTGCAATGCGGGCAGCAAGGCGTTCTTCCCGTTCCGGATCATCGGCGTTGCGCTTTAACCGGCCCAGGGTTTGTTTGTCTTCATCCAGTTCAGCTTTGTGATCGGCGATATCTTTCTGGATCACGCGCACTTGTTCCAACAAGGGCTTATAGGCGACAGCAGCTTCTTCTTTCGCATCTGTTGCGTCCCGTGCTGTTTTCAGCGCATCAAAGGACCCCATTGCCAGTGTGACGCTTTCAGCGACGTCATTTTGCAGGGCAGGCGGTAGGGTGGACAGGTCCCATTGCTGGGCCTGGGCAATCGCAGCCTTTATATCGTCGCCGCGTGTTTCGAATTCACCCCAGACATATTCCTGAATGCAGGCCTGCAAACGCGGATTGGCTGGCGGCGGTGCTGTTTCTGACAGCAAGGACACACGGGTTGGTAAATAGTTTACAAGGGCCGGATTCATGCCAACGATTACCAGCGCTAGCAATTGCAGGGAAATGAAGGGAACGACGCCCTTATACATCTGAATCGTTTTGACCGCTGGCGGGGCAACACCGCGCAGATAGAACAAGGCAAACCCGAAGGGCGGCGTTAAGAAGGAGGTCTGCATATTCAGACCAATCATCACGCCCAACCAGACCGCAGAAACGTTCGCTGAGGGATCAGCCAACAGGATCGGTGTCACAATCGGCACCACGACCACGGCAATTTCGATAAAATCCAGGAAGAACCCTAGGAAGAAGATCACCGCCATGACGATGATGAACTGCGTCCAGAACCCACCCGGCAGGCCGGTCAGGAATTCACGCACCAGTTCTTCACCCCCGAAACCGCGGAAGGCAGCGGTCAGCATTGCCGCCCCCAGCAGAATGATGAAGACCAGGGATGTCGTCTTTGCCGTCTCCATCAAGACGCCTTGTAGGGTGTTGTCGATGCGCATGGTGCGCGCGCCGCTCCACACAACGCCTGCCAGGAAGACGATGACCGCCAGAATGGCAAATCCCATAACGATTTCGTCTTCGACCGTTTCGATGGCTTTGACGTTAATCGTATACAGCGATGTCAGGACCATAATGACCAAAACGGCGGCGCAGGTTATTGCGGCTGGCCAGAAGGCGCGACGATGCCCTTCATACAGACGATAGCCCGCCATCACCATGGCACCCACGGCACCAACAGCACCCGCCTGGTTGACAGTTGCGATACCGGTGATGATCGACCCCAGCACAACGAAGATCAGCGCTAAGGGAGGGAACAGGGCCAGCACAACATTTATCGCGAATTTACGATCATAGGTGCCGGTAAATGGAACCGGCGGCGCAACATCACGTTTGATGAAGGCAACGATCAGAATGAACAGCATGTAGACCGCGACCAGAACCAGCCCCGGCACCATTGCCCCCATGAACATGTCCCCGGCACTGGTGGAGGTCACACCGAATTCGCTGGGCATGGAAAATTCGCCAGTTGCGGTTTTATAGGCAGCGGTGCGCAAGGCGCCCGCCTGGTCCACAGCATTTGACAACTGGTCAGCCAGAATGATCAGAACGATGGATGGCGGAATAATCTGACCCAGCGTACCCGACGCCGCAATTGTCCCGGTCGATAACCAGTTCTGATAGTTATTCCGCATCATGGCGGGCAGGGAGATCATGCCCATCGCCACCACGGTCGCGCCCAGAATGCCAGTGGTCGCCGCCAACAGCGCGCCCACAAACACAACCGAAATCCCCAATCCACCGCGAACCGGACCAAACAATTGCGCCATGGTGATCAACAGGTCTTCTGCGATCTTGGACCGCTGAAGCATAATGCCCATGAACACGAAAAGCGGGATGGCTATCAATGTATCTCGATCAACATCCCAATAAACGCCCCGAAAGTTTGTGACCCCGGCGCTCAACCAATTGGATGCACCGCCTTGTGCGAAATAGGCATCAGGATTGCCTTCGATGAAATACCCGGCAGCGGCAGCGACACAGACGGTGATGATCGCAGACCCTGGAAGCGAGAAGGCAACGGGAAATCCAGACGCGAGAGTGCCAGCCATCAGCACGAGCAACATAACTAAAAAGAAGATTTCCATAGCGCACAGTGTCCAAAGTTGATGTCTTCACAAATCGCCGAAGCAGCGACAGATAATGCTCAATTTTTAGGCCGGTGCCCCTGATGGGGGTGGCTCACGATGGCCGGGTTCCCCCAAAATGTCCGCGACACTTTCCATCATATAGCTGCAAAACTGAACGGTCATCGATACGGCAAACACTGCCAGAAAACCGGCCATCCAGAATTTCACATACATGCCAAAGCCTGACTGTGAGACTTCGTAATTGTATATGGATGTATTGATGATGCTGGATTGGTCCCACATGCCATAAATCAGGATGACCCAGCACAAGGACGCCCCTAGGACGATGCATCCGAATGTATTGACGATGCCTTTGGTGCGGGTGGAAAAGCCGGCATACAGAACATCAACGCGCACATGCCCGTCTTCGAACAGCGTATAAGCGCTGGCAAACAGGAACAGGGCCCCATACCAGAACCGGACCAGATCGCCTTGAAATGCCTGTTCATAGGAGAACACGAAACGTGTCACGACAATCGACATTTCCGCGACAACGACCAACAACGCCAACCACTGAAACCCCAGTGTCTTGGTCCGTGCGGCCACAATCAGGGACAAAATGATCAAAGGAAAATGAACATAAGGACCCCGATAATGGGATCGCCCCAGATCGGACGTCATTTGATCCCCAACCAGGGCGGGCAGAATATCCTCCACCCGCAGGAAGGAAATGATGGCATCCACCACGCCAATGAAAATCACAGCCCAGAATGCAGCGCGGATGATATAATTCACAATGCCACGAAGGGATTCGGAATCTTTGCGCAGAGAGCGATCAGGTGTTCTGAAGACAAACAGAATAACGGCAGCAAAACCAGCTAGATAAAAGAGATTTTGAATGCCTGATAACAGGTAGCCATCAGCATTATCGCCCAAAATTGCGGCGGCCCCTGGCCAGCCCCACCAGACATTCAGATAATTGTTGATGATATAAACCAGGGTTGTAAACGACAGTATCCAACCGACAATGCGGGCAATCTTTGGCAAAACCCCGTGTGAGCCGACACCTGAATAATCAGAAGTCGCGCCGTTTGACACTGCGCTCATAGCAACTCCCCAAATGTACCTGTTCGTTCATTATAGGACGGCGGATTTTTCCGTCTCATCCTTGTCTCTAGTCATTATATGCCAGAGAACTTTATTTTTGGTCTGCAGGCGGAACAAATGTCCCGCCTGCACCCAAATTCATTCTTTTCGGTCTTACAGACCCAGCACGCGGTTACGCTGCACGACGTATTCGACGTCTTGCAGGTTACCCCATGAACCCAGCTCTGCACGGGCGTTGAAGAAGCTTTCGTGAACGCGCGCAGCCAAATCGCTGTGTGCCTTCACTTCTTCAAACAATTCAGCCGATGCCTTACCATAAGCGTCATAGACATCATCGTTGAATTTCTTCACGACAACGCCTTGCTCTTTAACCAGCTTGGTCAGATAGGTCCCGTTGTTGGCGTTGAATTCTGACATCATCACGTCATTTTCAACGGTCGCGGCGGATTCGATCAGCATCTGATCCAGTGGCGACAGGCCTTCCCACCAGGACTTGTTCATGCCAACAGCCAACATCGAGCCCGGCTCATGGAAACCAGGGTAATAGTAGTATTTGGCTGCTTCATACAGTTTCATGGCGTAATCGTTCCACGGACCAACCCATTCGGTCGCGTCGATTGCACCAGAAACCAGGTTTTCATAAATCTGACCACCAGGCAGGGAAACCGGAGAGGCACCCAATTTGGCGATCACGTCACCGCCAAGGCCTGGCATACGCATTTTCAGGCCACGCAGGTCATCGGCGCTGTTGATTTCTTTGTTGAACCAACCGCCCATCTGACCGCCGGTATTACCGCACATCAGGCCTTTAAGGCCGAATTCTGCGCCCAGCTCATCCCACAGTTGCTGGCCGCCCATGAAGCGGATCCAGGCGTTGATTTCGGTATAGGTCAGACCAAATGGAACGGCAGTGAAATACGCCCATGCCGGATGCTTGCCCTTCCAGTAGTAATCTGCGCCGTGATAGGCCTGTGCATTCCCAGAGGCAACTTCATCGAAGGCGTCGAACGCGCCGACGCGCTCGCCTGCGGCAAAGTATTGCACCTGGATGCGGCCATCAGTGATGTCCTGAACGCGCTGTGCAAAACGCTGTGCCCCAGTACCCAGACCCGGGAAATCCCGCGGCCAGGTGGAGACGATGTTCATTTCAATGCGTTGCTGCGCAATGGCAGGTTTGGCAAAGTTTGATGCTGCGGTTACGGCAGCCGCGCCTGCGGCAACTGTTCCTGCTTTCAAAAAGTCGCGACGTTTCATAATTCTCCCTTTTCTTGGCTTCCCTCTCGGGGTTGCTTGCCTTGGCCTCGCGCCAATTATGGCAACCACGAAGTTTAGACCTCCCACTTCGGTACAATCCCAGAATTGCCCGTTTTGTGATCGGCTTTGTTATTCGATCTTGTTAACAAAATCGCTTACCATGGTTATACCGCAAATTTATTACCCTGCAATAGGTTCAAAGTGTTTTGCCACAGGGACTGGTTGTCACAGGCCCCCAGGAGTCTTTGTCGCGAATTTCGGTCCACACCCCGCGGTAAAATCCCTCAATGGGTTCAAAGGACGCTTTATAGTCCATCTTTGGACTGCCAGGGACCCAAAACCCTAGATATACAAAGGGCTTACCGGCTTCTATGGCGAGGTCAATCAGGCTTAGAATCATGAATACGCCAAGGCTGCGACGATCTTCTGAGGGATCAAAAAAGCTGTAAACAGCGGAATACCCGTCCCCCAGACGGTCGGTTATACAGGTCGCCATTAAGTAACCCGATGGCGTCCGCCATTCCAATAATCCTGTGTCTACAGGGCTTGCGACCACCAGATTCGAATAATCGCGAATCGACATACTGGCCATATCCCCATCGCCGTGGCGGGATTTAACATAGCGGCTGAACAACCTGTACTGTTCTTCTGTCGCTCTTTGCCCGACATCTTCCCGCGTCAGATCGGCATTTCGGTTCCTGATTTTGCGATATCGACGCTTGTTCTGAAAATCAGCAACACGAATGCGGACCGGAATACACGACTGGCAGGCGTTACAGGTGGGACGATAGACAATGTGATGGGATCGGCGGAATCCATACAGGCTTAAATGCTCGAATGTTTCCTGTGCATTGGGGCCGCCCAGTTCCATGAACAGTTGCTGTTCAACCAGCCCTTCCAGGTAAGGACAGGACATCGGGCCAGAGCGATGAAATACGATGGGTCCCAAGGGGCGTTGATGGCTCATACCGTCTTAATCCTTATACAGGCCATTCAGCAGGGGGATGTTGTTTTGCGATGATGCAATCACAGTCGCGGCCTATGCGGCGACATCATCCTCTTCAACCTGTCCAAAATATGCTACATCCATCGCCTTTGCCACGGCAATCAAATCCAGCTGTATCGCATCCAGGAATTCGTGCATGCCATAATCAATGATGGATTGCATGTCGGTGTCTTCCAGCCGTTTGTGAATAACATCCACCGCTTCGGCAACGCGATCCCCCCGATTGAGCTGGAATGTATAGATCAATTGGGACAGCAGGTTGGACACTTCACCAATGCAGTATCGCACGGAACGGGGGAAGCGGTTGTTCAGGACCAGAAATTCCGCAACGCCTATCGGATCTATGCCCCGGGGATGCACCCGTCGATAGGCATGGTATCCCGCCGCTGATCGCAACAGCGCATTCCATTGGCTAAGGTCCAGGATGGATCCTACATCATCGGGTCTGGGCAACAATGTGTGATATTTGACATCCACCAATCGCGTCGTCTGGTCGGCCCGTTCCAGATATTTTCCCAATTGATAAAAATACCAGCCCTGATCCCGATAAAATGTCCCTTCGGTGATGCCGGTATGGGCCTGGCAGGCGGTCCGGACACGTTCACAGAAGCGGGAGATATTGGGGATGTTATCGGGCGTCGCGCTGATCGCCTGCAATTCATTGAAAAAGACATTCAGATGGGTCCACATCTCTGTCGAAATCAGCGGGCGCAGGGATCGGGCATTTTCCCGGGCCGAGCGGACCGAAGAAATAATGGAATTGGGGTTATCCCTGTCCAGCATATAGAAATAGGCGGTTTTGGACGGGCTTGTCGCGCCATGCTGTTTTTCAAATAATTCCCGATCCGCATTCAGATCAATGACGGCATCCCAATTATGCTCGCCCCGTCGATCCCTGGCAAAAACCTCATTCACTTCCAGCAGGCGCGCCAGATTGTCGGCGCGTTCCATATATCGGGCCATCCAGGAAATTTCTTCGGCGAACCGGGCCAATAGAGTGAGCTGTGTCATTTTGCGACGTTCCTCATATCAATCCATCAGGACCCAGGTATCTTTGGATCCGCCCCCCTGGCTGGAATTCACGACCAGCGAACCTTCCCGCAGGGCCACCCGCGTCAGACCACCCGGTAGGACCCAACTGGATTTACCGGTCACACAGAAAGGCCGCAAATCGACATGGCGGGGCACGATCCTACCCTCCAGCAGGGTGGGGCAGACGGACAGGTCAATCATGGGCTGGCTGATGAAATTGGCCGGGTCATCGCGCAATTTGGCACGAAATTCCGCCAGTTCTGCCTTGCTGGCACGGGGACCGATCAGAATGCCATATCCCCCAGATTCCCCAACTGGCTTGACCACCAATTCTTCCAGATGATCCAGCGTGTATTTCAACCCGTCCGGTTCGCGACAGATATGGGTCGGAACATTGGGCAGAATGGCTTCTTCCCCCAGGTAATATTCAATCAGGCGCGGCATATAGGCATAGACGGCCTTGTCATCGGCAACGCCGGTCCCGATCGCATTTGCCAGGGTGACGTTCCCTTTACGATAGGCATCAAAAATGCCTGGAACACCCAAAAGGCTGTCTTCACGAAAGGCCAGGGGGTCCAGGAAATCATCGTCAATCCGGCGATACAGGCAATGGACTTCTTCATTCCCTTCCGTTGTTCGCATATAGACACGATCATTTTCGACCACCAGGTCCCGCCCTTCAACCAGGGGGATGCCCATTTCGCGCGCCAGGAAGATATGTTCAAAATAAGCAGAGTTATACGCGCCGGGGGACAGCAGGCAGACCTGAGGGTCCCCGACATGTTCCGGGGCAACATCCAGCATCGCCTTCAGCAAACGCGGGCCATAATCATCAACGGATCGGATACCAAACGCATCTACCAGATCCGGAAAGGCACGCTGCATCATGTGGCGGTTTTCAATGACATAGGACACACCAGACGGGGTGCGCGCATTGTCTTCCAGAACACGGAATATGCCGTCGCCATCCCGGACCAGATCAATGCCGCAGACATGGACATAGGTCCCACCGGGTACCGACACGCCTTCCATCTGGGGGCGGTAATTCTTGTTCCCCAATACCAGGTCGGCCGGAATAATGCCGTCCTTTATACATTTCTGGTCGTGATAAATATCCCAGATGAATTTATTCAGGGTTTCAACGCGCTGCGTCACCCCGCGTTCGACATCGACCCATTCGTCGGCCCCGATGACACGGGGCAGCACATCAAAGGGAAGGATGCGATCGATCATCATCCGGTCGCTATAGACCGTGAAGGTGATGCCAAGATTATACAATTCGCGCGACGCAGCGTCGGATCGCGCCATTAATTCAACCGCATCCAGGCCTTGCAGCCGTTTCAACACGGCTTGCGGGATCATACCCTTATTGGCTGCGCTGACGATTTCGCAAAAGAATCCTTGTGAATCGTAGCCTGATAGTCCCATCGAACCTTCGATGATGTCTCCCATTTACCTTTGTCTCGCAACCCGGTTTTTTACCGTGGAAGCGCCCCTAGTGAGACCCCGCACTTAACCTGTTCATATCATTCTTGTTACAGGTAGTATGCGAGGTAATCTAAGGAATACAACAGCAAACCAATAAATTGGGAATTCAAACTGCCTTGTTCAGGGTTTCAGCGTTCAAGGCCCGTGTGTTGCTGAGGATATCATGCAGGAAACGATCCCTTGGATCGAACAGGATATACAGCAGCGGCACAAAGGCCAGCGACAGGCTGATATAGAACAGAACCGTCAGCAAAAAGGCCTGGATCAGGCTGGGATGGCTTCCTGTCGCCGCGTCTACAACTCGTATCCCTGCCAGCTTTTGGCCAATGGTCTGGCCCCGTTTGGCGATGAAGGCTGTGTGATACAGAAAGGGCAGTATGGTTGTTGCCAGGGCGGCAATCGGGGCCAACAGTCCCAGCGTCAAGGCTGTGATGATCCATATTCCCGCCGACAGGGCGGCCAGAACCAGGACATCGACAATATATCCAAACAGGCGCTTTAAAACGCTGCCTTCCCAGTATATCGGGTCATCGAACCGCGCATCATCCTGCGGGCGAAGCGTGAAACCGGCATCAAGTGGCTTTTCATTCGACTGGTTCATTTAGAATCAGGTTCCTTCTGTGTTTTCCTGAATTTTAAATGGGCGTTTTGGACCAGATTGCAAGTCAGGTTCAGTTTAAGGGGGCCTGTCGCAACAGAACAATGGTCATGCGCCGGTTCTGGGGGGAGTCCACATTGTCCGGGATCAAGGGTTCCGTATTGGCAACGCCGACCACCGCTTCAAACCGTTGACCCGGAAGTCCGTTGCGGGTCAAACCCCGACGGATCGTATTGGCGCGATTGACCGACAATTCCCATATATTTTCAACACCTTCAGAAGATCCGGTATGACCCGTGACCGATACCGGATTGGGAAGATTGATGGCAATATCTGCCACAAGCTGCAAGGCAAGCTTTGCATGATCGGTCAGCTCGTCCGTCCCCCGTTTGAAAATCGCTTCATTATTATTATCAATCAACTGGATGCGCAGGCCTTCATCGGTCACATCGATCTTGATCGTATCTTTCAGCGCTTCCAGTTCCGGGGGCAGTTCGTTGATCTGGGTTTCCAGATTTCGGCGCGCGACATTAAACCGGTTTTCTTCATCCTCTGAATTTACCTCGCCGACGGTACCGGTGCTTTCTTCGTCCTTTGCGCCACTGCCTTGATCCTGCGCATTCAGATCCCCTTGGGAGGTTCCGCCCGTCGCATTGGCCGCTTGTGCAATTTTGCTGTCGGACGGGCCGGGATCATTGGGCGTTGAGCCGCCAAATACATTGCCAGACCCGGATGGTGAGGAAGAGGTGAGGGTGGTTGGCGTGAAATAGTTTGAAAGCCCGTCCAGGACTTCCTGTTCGGACGCATTCAACAGCCACAGCAACAGAAAGAAGGCCATCATCGCGGTCACAAAATCCGCATAGGCGACTTTCCACGCGCCACCATGCGCGCCCTCCATGTTTACTTTGACTTTCTTTACAATGACTTGCTGTTCAAGGTCTGCCATAATGCCGCCCCTAGAATTTCGGCAGGGGGGGCGGTGCCGCCCCACTATTGTCTAAGGCCGGGGCAGGGCCCGCCATGGAATCCGGGGCGTCCGCAGTGCTGCTGGCCGGGTTAGCGACGGGTGTCGCTGTTGTGTCAGCGGGGTGATCGCGCAACAGAAGAATGGATATCCGTCGGTTTCGTTCATCCTGGGGATTGCGGGGGTCCAGCAATTCAGTGTCGGCCTTGCCTTCAACCCGCACCAATCGACCTGCGGGAAAGCCATTTTCCTGCATCCATCGGCGGCTAGCGGCGGCGCGATCGCCCGATAACTCCCAGTTCGTATAGTCGGGTGTTGCATTTGGTTGGGTCCCGGTATCGGTATGCCCGGTTATCGCAACATTATTTGGCAGTTCGACCGAAATGCCGCTGATCAGGGCCAGCAAACGAATGGCGCGGCGGGTCAGGATATCTGTACCCGGCTCAAACATTTCCCGCTTCTGATAGTCCAATAATTGAATCAGCAGGCCATCTTCTGTGACATCAAACAGGATGCTGTCTTGCAGATCCCGCACAAGGGGGTCCTCCTGGATGGATTGCTTAAGTTTGTTCAGCGCGTCATCCAGCATTTCCTGTTCCTGCTGAATCTCGCTGGCTTTGCCCTGGTTAATTTCTGTTTCCTGAATTGCTTCGCGTTGTTCACCGGTTTCCTGTCCGGCTGCCTCAGACCCATAGCTGGGAATGACAATTGTGGTGCTGGGGGGGGAAGAGGCAGATCGCATCGCGCCTTCGGCAGAGGCCACCATACCGGCCAATGCCTCCCCAATCCCCTGATCTTCGGCACCGGCATTGGGCGGCGCGAAATAATCCGACAGGCCAGTCATTTGCTCTTCTGTTGTTGCATTCAACAGCCACAGTAATAGGAAAAAGGCCATCATCGCAGTCACGAAATCGGCATAGGCTACTTTCCAGGCACCCCCGTGAGCACCCGCTGCAACTTTTATCTTCTTTTTCAGAATCAGCGGTTTAACCGCTTCTCCCTGCAGCCCGTCTGCCATGCTGTCTTAAATTCCCTTACCCGTTCGCGTCGCATTCACGGCTGTTTCCAGTTCCGTCATACGGGACAATGGCGGACCTTCCTCCGCCCCCCGAATTACCCGGAAACAGGCGGCAGAGATTCAACCGCCGTTTCGACCTCCAGGAAGGTCGGGCGATTGTGTGGTGCCAGGCTTTTCCGCGCAAATTCAGTGGAAACCGACGGTGCATAACCGGCCAGATGTGCCAGAATCCCGGCCTTCATGCAGTTAAAATAGGTCGCTTCCTCTTCCATAATCGCCTTCGCATTCGATGCGAAGGGGGCGAAGAAGCCATAGCACAGCAAAATCCCCAGGAAGGTACCGACCAGAGCGCCACCGATCAATTTACCCAGAATTTCCGGCGGTTCATTGATCGAGCCCATGGTCTTGATAACCCCCAACACAGCGGCCACAATCCCCAAAGCAGGAAAGCCTTCGGCCAGGGCCGTCAGCGCATGGGCGACCTGGTGATCGTGGACGTGATGGGCCTCAAGATCGGCATCCATCAGTGCCTCAACCTCATGCGGGTTGTCGGTCCCCAATGTCATCAAGCGCAGGTAATCACAGAAGAATTCAGTGGCATGATGATCTTTATGGAATTTCGTGAAGGGTTGGAACAGGGTGGAATCATGCGGGTTCTCCACATGTTGCTCCACCGCCAGGGCACCCTTCTGCTTGATCAGTTTGAATACCTGATACTGCATTGTCAGCAATTCCAGGTAATCGGCTTTCTTGTATTTCGGCCCTTTGAAAATGCCGCCCAGACGCCCTAAAGCCCCCTTCACGACGCGGATTGGATTGGCAATCAGGAATGCCGCGGCACCAGCCCCAAAGATCATCGTGAATTCAAATGGCTGATTAAGGACGCCGAGCTTTCCACCCATCGCCATGTACGACCCAAGAACTGCAACAATGACTAAGATAATTCCAATAAGAACGAACATAGAAGAAGATCGACCTTCTGCCTGATTGATGCCAGTCGCTAGAAGCGATTGATCCAAAAGTTATTGCGCGCCTCTAAACTCGACCAATCCTAGTCGGAATCGCCTAGGCATGTCTATCACTTGGAATATGTTCTTGCACGGTCATTGTCCAAATCAGCAACTCTGTTGCGCGACCAACACCAATCGGGATGGTTTGGTCTGGTGGATGATTGGGTACCGAAAAGGAATTGCTGATAAATTGTGCGCCAGATCGCATTTCCTTTTGGGCCTTTTCAAACAGGCGTGGCATGGGGTGAGGGCTGAGAAAGGCGTAAACCAGATCATAGACGCCCAAATCAATCGCCCACAGGCTTTGCCATCGTATTTGTATGCGGGGATCGCCCGCCCGCCAGGCCTGAATCCTGGCGACAAGATAGGGCAGGGGCGCATTTTCCACCCCGACGAACTGACTGTCTGGATGCCTGTTGTGCCGTGCCAGGGCGATTGGCACTGCGGCGAAACCGCATCCCAGATCAATCATTGCAACGGGCGCATCCTTTGGAACCAGCCCACAGATCAGGTTCAGCGTCTTGTGATTGCTGAGATATAGCGGCACCCGTTCGCTAAAGCTGTTGCGCATTATCAGGATCAGGAAGGCCAGACCCAGCAGGGGCACCCAGATTGGAAGCTGTAAATTCAAGGCACCGACAAGAAAACTGGGCAGCAGGGCCAGGAACACGCACCAGACTATCGTTGCCCGCAAACCATAAGCCACACCACCCGCAACGGCCCCAGCGATCACCAGTTTAAACATCAACGGCATGTCATTGCCAAACAGTGAAAAATAAACCTGAACCGCGCCGACGGTCACTCCGGCTGCGACGAATTCGGACAAAAATGCAATAATCAGCGGGCGACGCCCTTTAAAATCCATTGCGGCTCTCGCTTTCCCTCAATAGCGCGCCATGTTATGCCCGCGCAGAGGAATTAATTCTAGGAAATTACAAAGCCATGACCGGGACAGAGACAATATCATCCGCCGCCTTTCGCTTCGCCTGTGGGCGGTTCGCCACCGGGGTGACTGTGGTCACGGCACAGGATGGGACCGGACAGCGATGGGGACTGACCGTCAATTCGTTCTCCTCCGTGTCCTTGGATCCGCCTTTGGTGCTGTTTTCGATTGATCTGGGGGCCAATTCCTATGCGGCGATCACAACCGCCGATCAGTTTGCGATCAATGTCTTGTCCGCTGAGCAACAACCTATTTCAGACCGGTTTTCCTTTGTGAAGGATGAGGATCGCTTCAAAGGTATCCCCCTTATAGCGGGCGAGGTCGGTGAGCCCCCGCTGTTGGAGGGCTGTCTGTGCACAATCATCTGTGATCGTGAAAACACGGTTCCTGGCGGCGATCACACGATCATGATCGGGCGGGTGCGGCGCATTGTGGTGACAGAAGATAAGGCCGCCCAGCCCCTGTTATACTATGCCGGATGCTATGCCGGGCTGAAGGTCTGACAGATCAACACTCCACGACATTGACGGCCAGCCCGCCCTGGCTGGTTTCCTTATATTCGGATCGCATATCTTCGCCGGTCTTTTTCATGGTTTTGATGGCGGCATCCAGGGGCACGAAATGTGTGCCATCGCCCTTCATCGCCAGGGAACAGGCATTGACCGCCTTTACCGCCCCCATCGCATTGCGTTCGATGCAGGGGATCTGAACCAATCCCCCAATTGGGTCACAGGTCATGCCCAGGTGATGTTCCAGGGCAATTTCAGCGGCATTTTCGATCTGCATATTCGTGGCACCCAGCGCGGCAGCCAGTCCCGCAGCGGCCATGGCGGAGGCTGATCCAACCTCCCCTTGGCATCCGACTTCCGCGCCGGAAATCGACGCATTGTGCTTTATAATGCCGCCAATGGCAGAGGCCGCCAGTAGAAAGGTTCGAATGCCTTCCTGGTTCGCATCTGGAATGAAGGCTTCGTAATACCGCATTGTGGCTGGGATGATACCCGCCGCGCCATTGGTCGGGGCCGTCACAACCGTTCCCCCCGCAGCATTTTCTTCATTCACCGCGATGGCATACAGGCTGATCCAGTCCATAATGTCGTGATAGTAACGCCGGTTCGACTGGCGGTTCTTTTCCAGTTCCTGCAGAATTGACTTGGCGCGCCGTTTCACGTCCAACCCGCCGGGAAGTCGCCCATCCTGACCCAGTCCACGATTGATACAGGTCCGCATGACGCGCCATAGATTATCCAATCCGTTGATAACGTCTGCTTCGGGGCGCACGGCGCATTCATTCTGTCGCTTCATCTCCGCAATGGTCAGGCCGCTTTTCTCCCCCATTTCCAGCATTTCCTTGGCTGATTTGAAGGGGAAGGGGACATCATCCTGCGGCAGCGACCCTGCACCGGCACGATTGGCCAATTCGTCTGCAGAGGAAACAAAGCCACCCCCGATTGAATAATAGGTTTCTTCGACCAGCATATCCCCGCCTGCGTCAAAGGCGACAAAGATCATGCCATTGGCATGGCCGGGCAGGGCAGGGCCGAAATCAAACACCAGATGGTCATCTCGTCTAAACCCAATGGGATGCGTGCCGCCCAGGGACAGTTGCTCTTCCGCATCTATTTGGTGAACCAGTGTCAGAACCGTTTCCGGGTCGATGGTGTCAGGCTGTGCCCCTGCCAGTCCCAGCAGCACGGCCCGGTCTGATGCATGGCCTTTCCCGGTCCAGGCCAGCGATCCGTGCAGGCTACACCGCACACTTGCCACGCGATCCAGCCCCCCTTGCTGGCGCAAACGCTCCACAAACCGGCCAGCGGCCACCATGGGGCCAACAGTGTGAGAACTGGACGGACCGATCCCGATCTTGAAGAGGTCGAAGACGCTCAGAAACATAGTGGGGTCGGCTCCTTATAATAAAGTATTTCGGGCGTTAAGGCGTCAATCTTAGTAAGGCTCCCCCCTCTTGCGGGATATCTTCCGCGCGCCCGGGAATCCTGAAATAACGACCGTCGCGCCAATCTTTCAACAAATCTGCATAATGATCAGAAAACGGGTTGCCCGATTGTCCCCCCGCCAGGGCAAACAGGCTGTTATCCAGGTTGCTGAGGTCATAAATGGCACGATATCCCGCCCCATGAATATGGGCAAAGGGTGCATCATTATCCCCACCGCGGCTTTGCCCTCGGTTCAACGTATGGTCCCCGCCAGACGTTTCAATCGGGCGGTTCCCCAAGTAGGCGAGACCTGGAACCAGCGACAGCAATTGATGTTTCATAGGGGCGGTATGCATATCACCCCAGCGCCAATCTGAAACCGCGCTGCCCTGATCTTCAGACAGCTTGAACACGGCGCGATCCAATGCGGTCGATAAGGCCCATTTACAGCTTTCAACCGGGGTTGTTCGAATATCGTCACACCAATGTGGCACTTGACCCAGGGCCAGTTCTGCGAAATCTGCATCCGCCCGCCAAAATTCCATAAAGGCGTCCGGGCCCAGATCATCTTCTGCCAGGACGCGAACGACCTCATTCAGCATGGCCATATAGAGTGCTGGCGCTGCCAGCTTGCGATCCATGGAAAAGTCCCAATCCCGCAACAATTGCAGGGCTTCTGTCGCCTGTTCCGTATTCGGTTCCGCCTTCAGAAACAAGGGGACCAGCCGTTGTGCGGCGGTTGAGACACTATCGGTTTGGATCGACATGCTGTCTTCCAATCGATGATTTGTTGGCGTTTCCGCCAAACGCTCCTGCAGGCGCAGGGCGCGATATTCTGCGGGAAACCGGTCCGAAATCAGATAGGGGTAAGATTCTGTGATGATGCGGTTGTTTGCGTTAAAAATCAGGCCGTTCTCCGGATTGTAAAGGCCCGGTAGCTCAGATGGGGGAACAACGCCGTGCCAGGGATCATCAAACAGGGACAGAGGAACCGTTCCGTCCTGTCCTGGCGCGCGGATTGGCAGGCTGCCAACCACCTTCATTCCGATATGTCCTTCGATATCCGCATAAAAGATATTCTGTGCGGGATCGTCGAATTGTGAAAGGGCGTCCAGAAAATCCTGCCAGTTCTGCGCCCGGTTCAGCTGGTATAATGCCGTTGCCGCGCGTTGCCGGTCGGAAAACCCGGTCCAGATCATGGCCTTGGGTGTTTCCCCTAATCTGGTGATGACGGGTCCGAAATCTGTTTCCCGAACAGTGATGTTTACCGGGTCACCAAAGCGGACCTGAATGGTTTCCGTGCGTGTGATTGCGGAATCAAGGCTGGACTGGTCCAGGGTGATGGTGTCTTGCGTGTCGGCATGGGTCGTTGTCATGCCCCAGGCGATCTGGCCATTATGCCCCAGAATATGCATCGGAACCCCTGCGGCTGTTGCGCCGACCAGGGTTAATTCCGGGGTTTCGATGCGGGCCAGATACCATTGGCCGGGAATTTGAAGACCCAGATGCGGGTCGTTGGCCAGAATGGGTTTGCCGCTTTCGGTTCGAGCACCGCTCAAGACCCAGGCGTTTGAGGCATCATACTGGGAAATCCATCCATCCCTGTTTTCATCATTCATGGTCGCCAGGGATTTATCATGGCGGGGCATCAGTTGTGCCGCCTTTTCCTTACCCAGCAGGCCGATAAGGGCTGCGGTCTGGGCCTCTCTGAACGCATTGCCGGATAATTGCAGCGACATTAATCGGCCCCAAACCAGACTATCCGCCACTGTCCAGGGTTCCGGTTGGAACTGAGTCACTTGAAACTCGATCGGGAAGGGCCGGTCCTGGTGCGCAAGAAAGGCATTCACGCCGTCCGCATAGGCCTGCAAGTCCCGACGTTCTTCCTCATCCATCAGGACCAGTTGCGCCTCTGCCTGGCGATACAGGCCCAATTGGCGCATCAAGGTGTCATAAGGGATCATCGGGCTGCCGACAATTTCCGCCATCCGCCCCGCGCCAATCCTGCGCATAGACTCCATCTGCCACAGTCGATCCCTTGCATGCAGATATCCAAGGCTGCGATAGGCATCCCGCATGGTCCGGGCGCGAATGGTCGGAATGCCCCTATCATCAAACAGGATATCAACCGGGGCTGTCAGATTTGGCAATTGGGCAGAGTCCTGATCGCTGGGCACACTGCGCAATCCTGCCACGCCCAGCAGGGCGGCAATCACCAGCGCCGTGATCGCCATACCCCCGGTCAGAAAAATAATGAACCCTGTCACCAAACGCATCTACTACTGCCCCATTGCTGATGATTTTCATCCTGTTGCATTGTTTTAGCCTATTGAGCGATTGAATGCAGCCTTCGGTTTCGGCATGGTCGTTTCAAATCTGTATCGTCTCAAGATGATCCAGACATTTTGGGATTGCTTTGGAAAAGGATCCGCCCCGTGACGATGAAAGCCCCTGCCTTTGCTGAGAAATCAGTACGTTGCGCCCATGTCGGTGGATTTCATGACATGGTTTATTCTGATTGGGGGCCCCGGACCGGCAGCTATGCAATCGTCTGTGTCCATGGCTTGACCCGAAATGGCCGTGATTTTGATCGCTTGGCGTTGGAATTGGCGCGGGGCGGATATCGTGTTCTGGCCCCTGATATTGTGGGGCGGGGCAGATCGGATCGTCTGGGGCCGCTGGCATCCTATGAGATTGCGCAATATATCAACGATATAACCGTCATGCTGGCGGCTGAAGGGCTGCGCAGCGTGGATTGGGTCGGGACCTCCATGGGGGGGCTGATCGGGATGAGCATCGCGGTCATGGCAGGACATCCCATTAAGCGATTGCTGTTAAATGATGTTGGGCCATATGTGCCGAAAGAGGCATTGCAGCGTATCGGTGATTATGTCGGGATACCCTGGCGATTCGACAGTTTTGATCTGGCCCTGAATCATGTGCGCCAAGCCTATGCGCCCTTTGGCCTGAAGACCGAAGAAGACTGGCGATATCTGGCAGAATTATCCCTGAAACAGGATGCGGCGGGGAAATGGGTGATGGCCTATGACACGCGCATCGCCGACGCCTTTAAGAACACGGAAATCGCCGATATCGACCTTTGGCCATTCTGGGCCCAGATTTCAGTTCCCACATTGGTGCTGCGGGGGGAAGAATCTGATCTGTTAGGGCGTGAAACAGCGGAAAAAATGACCAGAACCGGTCCAAAGGCCAAGCTGATTGAAGTATCCGGATGCGGCCATGCGCCTGCCTTGATGGATGCCCATCAGATTGGCCTGGTTCGGGATTGGGTTCAGTCTTCATGAAAGGAAGTAACAGGGTGCGTATTGTGCTGCGGGGATTGATGGTTTTGGCGATCTGGATGGCGTCTGTTTCTCTGGCTCCTCATCAGGTGCAGGCAGATGATCGGGATCGCGCCCTAGACTCCGTTAAAACCTTGACCGTGGAACTGATCGACCACATTCAGGATGGCAGTGCCAGTGACAAGCAGATCTGGGCCGGGGTTCAGGGACTGACCGATGTCTTGCGCCGCTTTGTCCTGTCGGAAACGGAAATCCGGGCGGAAGACAAGGTTTCCCCCCCGATAGGGGCGGCCCTGCGCCCGGGCGAGGTTGAGGTCGCATCCTCTACTCAGCCCGGCGCGCGTGAAGTCCCGATATCCAGTGTCTCCACAGAATGGTTCAATGCCCAGGCCACCCAAAGCCAGGCCGCCCTGGAAACCGTGCGCAGGGGGCTGGAACAAAATGTCGCCAATCCGGAAATGGTCCTGCGCCTTCAGAACGTGCTACAGGCCCTAAATGCCGTGAACCGTCCCCCTGAGGGTTAGGGGAAAAGGCCCAATCTTAGTGTGGTGCGCGGTTATTTGGAATCG
>TARA_R100001143_G_scaffold12802_1_pt1 | contig 75550 bp, 48 predicted proteins | sample TARA_R100001143 | Tara Oceans TARA_R100001143 (sample SAMEA2621300) | marine metagenome | biome: marine biome (ENVO:00000447); feature: mesopelagic zone (ENVO:00000213); material: "saline water (ENVO:00002010), including plankton (ENVO:xxxxxxxx)" | depth 800 m | reverse complement strand
TAGCTGATAGCTGATAGCTGATAGCTGATAGCTGATAGCTGATAGGAATGTTTATGCTAGTAGATTATTTATTCAGAGGTTATTTAGTATTCTCTTTTTTAATTTTTCCTTTATTTCCTCATCCACAAAAGCAGCTTCGATGGCGAAGAGATTAGTTGCTAAATAGTCTTTTAATTTCCAGTCAAAATGGGTGTTCAGGTTTTTGTATTCATCAAACAAACTCACATTGGAAAGTGATCTGCCGTCTGTATTCACGCTCAGAGAAACGCCGGATCTGTAAATCTTATCGATATTATGATTTGCCAGTTTTGGATAGATTCCCGTTTTGATATTACTAGTTGGGCAAACTTCCAGATGAATATCTTTTTCTTTGAGATATTCCATCAGTGTAGAGTCTTCATAACTTCGCACTCCGTGACCGATTCTCCGGACATGAAGCTCATCAATGGCTTCCCAGACATTTTTAGGTCCACATGCTTCTCCTGCATGACAAGTACAAGGAATTTCGTTTTCACTTGCAAATTCAAAAGCCGATTTATGCTCATCAATTGGATAGCCGGCTTCATCCGCAGCAAGATCAAAGCCAACTACATTGGTGTCTTTGAAATCACGAACCAACTGAACGGTTTCTAAACTCTGTGCTTTCGAGAAATGGCGGAGAGAGCATAAGATCAATCGAACTTCCATTTCAAGATCAGCTGTGGCTTTCGAAATAGTTTCGTTGACGGTTTCAACGACTTCTTTTGCGGTTAAGCCTTGCTTCAGGTGTTGCAGAGGTGCAAATCGAACTTCACAATAAATGACATTATCCGCTTTTAGCTGCTCAATAAAATCCAGCGTAACTAATTCCAGCTGCTTTCTGGTTTGCATGATGTCTATGCTGGCAGAGGCACATTTTATGTACTCAACTAAGCTACCACAGTTTTCGGGAGCTACAAAACGCTCGTTGTATTCTTCCTGAGTTGTTCCGGGGAGTAATTTCTGAACCACCTGAAAGCTCAGTGAGCAATCCAGATGAACGTGTAGTTCTACTTTTGGGAGTTGTTGAAGTTGTTGAGTAAAATTATTCAAATGATTTAGAATCTGAATTCGGAATTAATGTCAAAACCTTTAGTTTCAAAGACTACAATTTCGACAAATAAAAGACTACATGTCAAAGAAACTTCTTTTTTTACTTGATGGGATGGCACTGGCTTATCGTGCTCATTTCGCATTTGTTAATTCCCGACTTAAAAATTCTGAAGGAATAGCCACCGGTCCTGTGCTTGGATTCGCGAACACATTGGTTCGTATGCTGGACGAAGAAAAACCGACACACATTGCCGTTGCCTGGGATACCAAAGCTGCTACATTCCGTCATGATGCCGACGAAACCTACAAAGCTCAACGTCCACCACAGCCTGATGAACTAAAAGTGGGAATTCCTCTGATCAAGGAAATGGTAGAGAATTGGGGAATCAAGAATATTGAGCAGGATGGTTATGAGGCTGATGATATCATCGGAACCATTGCTTCAGGTGCAAATGCAGATGATGTGGATGTGTATCTGGTTACTCCTGATAAAGATTTTATGCAATTGGTGCACGATCATGTGAAAATGATGAAGCCTGATAACAAAGACGGTGGATTTAATATCATCGACAGAGAAGGAGTACACGATTATTTCGGAGTGTATCCTGATCAGGTGATTGACGTGTTGGCAATAATTGGTGATGCTTCTGATAACATACCGGGAGTTCCGGGAATCGGAAAGAAAGGAGCTCCAAAACTGATCAATGAATTTGGTTCTTTGGAAGAAGCCATCGCCAAAGCTGACACCATTTCCGCAAAAAGACAGCGTGAGGGATTACAGGAATTTGCAGATCAGGCGATGCATGCCAAATTCATGGTTACCATCAAAACGGATGTGCCAAATACGGTCGAATGGGAAGAGTTGGAATGGAATGGCCCCAATAGGAATGATCTTGGTGCTTTTTTCAAAAGAATGGAATTCAGAACTCTGACAAAGAGATATTTAGGCGAAGAACCCATTGAAAATAAAGCCGGAGATCAAGGAGATCTTTTCGGGACTTTTGTGGAAGAAGAACCGATTGAAAAGCTGGACGAAGAAAAGAATGCCTATGAGCTTGTCAAAGACATTGATGGGGTAAAAAAACTAGTTGAGGATCTAAAGAAAGAGTCCGTGATCTGTTTTGATACAGAGACAAATTCACCCAATCCTGTTTCGGCTTCATTAGTAGGATTTTCATTTTCAGCCAAGCCCGGAATGGGGTTTTATATTCCTGTAAATGTTGAAGGAGCTTTGGATGAAAAAGAAGTGGTTGATATCATTCGTCCGTTGTTTGAAGATGAAGGTAAAACCCTTGTGGCACATAACTATAAGTTCGATTGGCTGATTCTCCATCGAGCAGGAATTCAGATCAAAGGAAAGCCATTTGATACCATGATCGCTGCATATCTCATTGATGCGACCCAAAAGATCAAGATGGATGAACTGTCGAAAAAGTATCTGAATTATGAGCCAGTTCCGATTGAAGCATTGATCGGAAAGGGAAAGCGACAAATTTCCATGGCTGATCTGACTCCTGAAGAAGTGTATTTGTACGCCTGTGAGGATGCCGATATAACTTTACGATTGTATGAGATATTTAGCGAACAGCTCACCAAAGATGAATTGGATGATGTTGCGAAAACGGTAGAATTTCCGCTGATGGAAGTATTGGCTGAGATCGAATATCAGGGAGTAAAGCTGGATGTTGGTATGCTGGAAGGATTTTCGGAAGATTTGGCTACCGATCTTAAAGAACTGGAAAAGCAGATCTATGAAAAAGCAGGAGAGGAGTTTAATATCAATTCTCCGCAACAGTTGGGAACCATATTATTTGATAAACTGGGATTGCCAGCAGGAAAGAAAACTAAAACGGGTCAATATTCTACCAATGAATCGGTGTTGACTAAGCTCGCCGTTAAATATGAAATGCCGGATCTGATTTTGGAATATCGTCAGTTGGCGAAACTAAAATCTACTTATGTTGATGCATTACCTTCCATTGTTGACGAAACAACCGGTAGAATTCATACAGATTTCAATCAAAGTGTGGCGGCTACCGGTCGACTTTCTTCGTCCAATCCGAATCTTCAGAACATTCCGATCAGAACAAAACGTGGACGTGAGATCCGTAAAGCGTTTATTGCTGATGAAGGATTTAAAATGATGTCTGCGGATTATTCTCAGGTTGAGCTGAGGGTGATTGCTCATATCGCTAAAGATGAAGCGATGATAGAAGCGTTCAAAAACGGGGAAGATATTCACTCCAGGACAGCCAAAGAGATCTTTCATTTAGATTCATTAGACGATGTAACAGCTGATCATCGTCGGAAGGCGAAAGAAGTGAATTTTGGAATTCCTTACGGATTAAGTGCATATGGATTGGCTCAAAATCTCGGCATCGAAAATTCCGAAGGAAAAGAGATGATAGATGAGTATTTCGAGCGATTTCCGAATATTCTGAATTACATCAACGATACTAAACAGTTTGCCAAAGAACACGGTTATGTGAAAACATTGATCGGAAGACGTCGGTATGTACCGGATATCAACTCAGGAAACTGGAATGTTCGCGGATTTGCGGAACGAGTAGCGATCAACATGCCGATACAGGGAACCGCTGCCGATGTAATAAAACTGGCGATGATCAATATCCATAACTGGCTGAAAGACAACAACAAGAAAAGCCGGATGTTACTTCAGGTTCATGATGAACTGATCTTTGAGATCCATGAAAGCGAACTGGATGAAGTTCCGAAGAAGATCGAAGAATTGATGGAATCAGCGTTTGAAATGGATGTTCCGTTAAAAGTGGAAGCTGGGATTGGGGAAAATTGGCTGGAAGCGCATTGAGGAATTAGGAATAGGGGAATAAGTGAATTAGGAATAGTTCTGATTTACAATTTCATCCTCAAAAAAAGGACGTCATCCTGAACTTGTTTCAGGATCTTTGTAAGGAATGGTAGCCGAATCTGTCTTACTAATCATGAGCAAAGGATACGTCTATTTTCTAACAAACTTTCAAAGGACCACACTATATATTGGGTTTACTTCTAATCTCACTAGAAGAATTTTGGAACATAAACAAGGAAAAGGTTCAGAGTTTACTTCAAAGTATAAGCTAACTATTCTGGTTTATGCAGAGGAATTCGATTCAATAGTGGATGCTATAGATCGCGAAAAGCAATTAAAGAATTGGCATAAAGAATGGAAATGGAATCTGGTAAAGCAACATAATCCAAAGCTGGAAGATTGGTATGAGACTTTAAGAGGTTGAATTATTGATTCATAGATATGAGGTAGCTCATAAGATCCTGAAACAATACTGAATCAAGTTCAGCACATGGTTCAGGATGACGTCAATTAAATGGAACACTTTAGCTAATAATTGTTGTTCTGCTTCCATGACTATCAACAAAGACTACGACGTAATTATAATCGGCTCGGGAATGGGTGGGATGAGTGCAGGGGCGATGCTTGCCAATGATGGCTATAAAGTTCTGATCCTGGAAGCAGCAGCTGTTCCGGGTGGATGCAGTTCATCGTATTACAGAAAAGGATTCACGTTCGAGTCGGGCGCGACTACACTTATCGGATTTGATGAAAATCAACCATTGTGGAAACTGGAGAAAGAAACTGGAATTCAAATTCCAAGAGAAGAGATCACTCCAAGCATGACAGTTCGATTAGATGGGGAGGAGATAATCCGGTACAAAGATCGGGAAGAATGGATAGAAGAAGCCGGACGAGTTTTTGGAAATCCTCAGGCACAGAGGTCATTCTGGGAAGAGGCTCTAAAAGTCTCTGATATCGTTTGGGATGTATCACTCAAAAATCCCTTTTTCCCACCGCAGAATATAACCGATTGGGGAAGACTGGCGATCTCAAATTCTCCATTAGATGTCTGGGTGTTACCTTATGCGATTCAGTCGGTTGAGGATGTAATGAGAAAGTTCGGTGTGGATACACCTAAGTTTCGTCGGTTTGTAGACGAACAGTTAATGATCACAGCTCAATCCAAAGCAGAAGGCACACCGTTTTTATTTGGTGCAGCCGGTTTGACCTATACCAATTATTCTAACTTTTATGTACCCGGTGGATTGTTGGAAATGATCAACTCCATCCGAAGTTTTATTCAGGAAAAAGGAGGGGCACTTCATACAAGAGAAGCAGTTACTCATCTGAGTAAGAAAGAAGAAGAGTTCATCATTCAAACCAAAAAAGGAAATATTTACCAAGCTCCGATCGTGGTTTCCAATATCCCGATATGGAATATGAAAGACATAACTTCATCAGAAATGAAAGAGTATTTTGTAGAAGAATCTGAAGATTTTGATGAAGCTTGGGGAGCGATCACATTAGGCATTGCAACCACGGATACTTATCCCGATGAAATGAGTTTACACCATCAAATTCATTTGGAAGAAGGAGATACTGTTCCGTTTACAAATTCAGATTCGATATTTGTATCTATGTCTCAAAGAGGAGATACCGAACGAGCTCCGGAAGGAAAACGAACGCTCAATATATCCTGTCATGCTTCTCCGGAGCACTGGTTTTCACTAAATGGTGATTATGAATCTGCAAAGAAACAAACAGAAGAGTTTATAGTTGAAACACTAAAACAAAAACTTCCGGGTTTTGAACAAAGTGATATCGAAACAATTCATACGGCTACTCCCATTACATGGCAAAATTGGGTATACCGCAAAAAAGGCAGAGTTGGTGGGATCCCGCAAAGCATGGCACGCAGCTTGCTTAAATGGACTCCGAACCAAACGCCGTTCTCAGGATTATATCTTGTGGGCGATACAACTTATCCGGGGCAAGGAATTCCCGGCGTAACTTTAAGTGGTATCAACGTATATTGGCGTATCAAAAAAATCAGAACAGAATTAAAAATCAGCGATAAGGTTTTCAATTGAATCAATTTTCACCGAATACTCAGTTTTCATTTTTCCCGCCGGCAATTAAATACTTATTGATCTGGAACGGGATCTTCTTTTTGGCCACCATTAATATTTTTGGTTCAGGATGGACTCCGATGGGATCAACTTTGGCTCCATTACTTGTTTTACAGCCTTTCGGGGATGGGTTTTTGCCTTGGCAGCTGGTAACTTATATGTTCTTACATGCGGACTTTTATCACATCTTCTTCAACTTGTTTGCGTTATGGATTTTTGGGCAGGCTTTAGAACAACTATGGGGAACCAAACGCTTCTTGATATACTATTTTTTAACCGGGATAGGTGCCGGAATTATTCAATTATTTGTAAGTAGTGGTTATACTATTGGAGCTTCGGGAGCTGTATTTGGGATTTTGCTTGGTTTCGGGATGATGTATCCAAATCGCAGGATCATGCTGTTATTTCCACCAATTCCGATTAAAGCTAAATATTTTGTTGGTTTTTATGGTGCACTTGAATTATTTAATGGATTAACTAGAGTTGATAGCGGAATTGCACACTTTGCACATTTAGGTGGATTATTAGTAGGTTTCATTTTGATCAAGTTGTGGGGATTAAAAAAACCTTCGGAATACGCTTAGGTACAGGTAATTAGAAAGAGATGAGAAATCAATCATACGATTCATTCGGAAATACTTTTAAGCGAGGCTTTATGCGGATGCCTGTTGCCATTCGTGCGATCATAGCGATTAATGTTATAATTTTTATCGTTCAGCTTTTAGTTGGAACAAAGCTTAATGTTTGGATTGTAACACATTTTGGTTTTGAGCCGAATTTGCCAATAGCATATTTAGAGCCTTGGAGAATTATTACATATGGTTTCCTGCATGCAGGCTTCATGCATATAGCTTTTAATATGCTTTGGCTTTGGTGGATGGGAAGGGCAGTAGAAGAAACCATTGGCCCTAGATCATTCTTGACTATCTATTTTTTGGCGTTGGTTGCTGGAGCTGTATTTCACTTTACTTCAACATTTATATTTGATTATAAACCAGTGATTGGAGCTTCAGCTGCGGTAAATGGAATTATGGTAGCATTTGCTGTTCTTTTTCCAAGAACTCCTATTATGCTTTTTTTGTTACCGCCAATCGAAGCTAGGTATTTTGTAACGGGCTTAGTAGCTATCGATATTTTACTTCTGAATAGCGGTAGTAATGTTGCTCACTTTGCTCATATTGGTGGAGCTTCGGTGGGATATCTGCTTACAATGGCACATAAAAACGGAACAGATCTGAGTAAAGTAATTCGATATTTTGAGTATCTTTTTGGTCGTTTGAAACCAAGTCCTTCTTCAAAGCCGAAAAATAAAAATATGAGCATTGTGAAGGATGTTGAGATCGTTGAAGAAGTTGATCAGACCGAACTGGATGAAATTTTAGAAAAGATATCCAAGAGCGGATACGATGCTTTGACGAAGGAAGAAAAACAGAAATTATTCGAATTAAGTAAGAAAAATTAGGGCATACATGGCTTCTATAAAAAGAAGAAAGTCAATTCAAGTAATGGTTGGTGATGTTCCGGTTGGTGGAGGAGCTCCGATCGTTGTTCAATCTATGACCAATACAGATACCGCCGACATTAATGAAACGGTAGAACAAATTGATCATCTGCACAAAGCAGGTTCTGAGATCGTCAGAATTACGGTGAATAATGACGCGGCGGCCAAAGCAGTTCCTCATATCAAGGAGAAATTGATGAATCGTGGAGTTCCTGTGCCTATCGTTGGGGACTTTCATTATAATGGTCACGTGCTGTTGACGAAATATCCCGACATGGCGGAATCTTTGGGAAAGTTTAGAATCAATCCGGGAAATACAGGAACGAAAACGCGTGATGAGAATTTTACCACGATTGTAGAACAAGCCATTAAATACGATAAACCCGTTCGAATTGGTGTAAACTGGGGATCGCTGGATCAGCAGTTACTCGCTCAAAAAATGGATGCCAATAACGATCTGCCGGAACCTAAATCAGCAAAAGAAGTGATGCTGGATACTATGGTTGAAAGTGCAAAGCGTTCTTCCAAATTAGCGGAAGATGTTGGCTTGGCTTCGGATAAGATCATCATCAGTTGCAAAATGAGTGGTGTTCAGGATGTTGTAAATGTATACACACGAGTAGCTGAGGTTGTAGATTATCCGCTTCATGTAGGATTAACAGAGGCAGGAATGGGGATGAAGGGTATGGTAGCAAGTGCATCGGCTTTGTCCGTTATCTTACAAAGAGGAATTGGAGACACGATAAGAGTTTCACTAACTCCTCAGCCTGGCGCTGATCGTGCTCTTGAAGTTCAGGTTGCTCAGCAAGTGTTGCAATCATTAGGTATTAGAAGCTTTATACCGCAAGTGACGTCTTGTCCAGGGTGTGGACGTACAAAAAGTACATATTTCCAGGAATTAGCTGAAGAGATCCAGGATTATATTGTAGAATCTATGCCGGTTTGGAGAGAAGTGTATCCAGGCGTTGAAGAAATGGACGTAGCAGTAATGGGTTGTGTGGTTAATGGGCCAGGTGAGTCCAGAGCTGCTAATATTGGAATATCGCTTCCTGGAACGTTTGAAGAGCCCAAGGCTCCTGTTTATGTAGACGGAGAGCACTTCAAAACTCTAAAAGGAGATGGAATTGGCAAAGAGTTTAAATCTATTCTAAATGACTACATTGTAAGAAACTATAAGAACTAATATTTAGCAGCCGCTTCAAATAGTTTCTGAAAAACAAGTAGTTACTTGTTAGTGTTTATTGTTCCACTCCGTGTTTAAGAGAGACTTAATATTTCTTAAATAAATTCAAAAATGTGTTGAAAAATGTAAGCGCTTTCATTATTATAATCTCACCTTGATAAAAATCTGTTAGCAATCAATGCGTGATCATTTAATTTTACTTTCCTGTTTGCTGTGTTTCTCGTTGGGAGCGCTTTCCTGTCAGGATAAAGTAGAAAGTGATGTTCTAGCTCGAATTAATGAATATTCAATTACTGAAGTTCACTTTGAAAATGCCTTCAAAGAATATTACTTCAGAACCGGACGAGCGATCAGCGCAAACCCATCTACTAAGTTGTCTGTTTTAAATGCAAAATTTGATAATTATGTATTGGCTACCTATGCTGAAGACAAAAAGTTAGATAAAACAGAAGCTGCTTTTCAGAAGAGAGGAGAGATCGAAAGAAGAGTTTTAAATGAGGAATATCTGAATCAGATTATTTTAAAAGATATTCAGGTAAGTGAGGAAGAGCTTAATCAATATTTTGTTCGATTTAACACAACGTTAAAGGCTTCACATCTATTTGCGAATGATCTTACTTCAGCGAACATATTATACGAGAGATTGAAGAATGGTGAGTCTTTCGAAAAGTTGGCGAAAGAAGTATTTCAGACTCCTTATTTGGCAAACAATGGAGGGGATATAGGTCGATTTACAACCGATGAAATGGATATTGCTTTTGAAGAAGCTGCTTTTGGATTGAAAGTAGGAGAAATATCAAAACCGGTTCCAACAGCTCAGGGGTATAGTATTATTAAACTGACTGATAGGTTTACAAAGCCTATACTCTCCAAAAATGAATTCGCTATAAAAAAAGCTGAAATTGCTTCTTATGTCTATAAAAAGAAGAAAGAGCTTGCTACAAGAGAACATCTTTACAACTTCAGAGACAATTTAGAATTCAATTCTGAGGTTTTTGATGCACTTTGGAATAAGATGAATGAAAATTATTCTTCAGCTGTATCCAAAGATTCTGAATTTATATCAGGGCTTAAGTCAGATGAAATATTAGCTTCATATAAAGGATTTGAATTTACTCTTGAAGATTTTTCAACAGAATACAGATTTACTCCTCTTTCACTAATCAATGCTATTGAAGGCAAGGATGGATTTGAAAATTTTGTAATAGGAACTGCATTAAGAGCTTATTTATTTAAAAATGCGAAAGAGGCTAACCTTCAAGATCAACCTTTGATAAGAGAGTCAGTTGACGAGACTTTTTATAGCTATTTAGCTCAACAAGCAATTGAAGATCTTAAGAAATCAATTTCCAATACAGATGAAGAACTTCGTATTGCTTTCCAAAAAAATCAAGAACGTTTCTATAAACCGCTAGAAGTTAACCTTTCCAGAATAGTGGTAGAAACAGAAGAAAAAGCGAGCTCATTGATAACTCAATTACAGTCAGGTGCAGACTTTATATCATTAGTAGAAAAACACACTATTGTTAATGAAGATCTTCTTACAAGTGGCGAACTGGGTTTTAAAAGCGTTAGGAATTACGGGTCTTATTCAGCAAAGATTTCTGAGCTAAAAATCGGAGAAATTTCTGAAATCATTAACTATCAAACAGGACAGTATACCATTTATAAAATGAATGGAAGGATCGAAGGGAGGCCATATACTTTCGATGAAGCAAAAGAATCTGTTCATGCATTTTTGATGGATCAAAAATTAAATGATCTAAAGGAAAAGACTATTCAAGATGTTAAAGAAAAGCATAATGCTCTCATTGATATCGAAAAATTAAATAAAGTTACTATTCAAATCTGAAGCAGTATATGAACTTAAAAAAGCTACTACCGGTTTTATTTTTATTAGTGAGTGTAGGGGTGCAAGCGCAATCAGGGAAAATTACGGGTAAACTCCTTGATGCGGAAACCGGAGAACCTCTTATTGGAGCCACTGTTGGAATTAAAGGAACTACAAAAGGAGCTGTAGCCGACATTGATGGTAATTATCTAATGTTAAATGTGGCTCCTGGTACATATACTCTTGAAGCGAGATATATAGGTTACGCAACATTGGCAGTTCAAGAAGTTATTGTAAGAACTGACTTAACCACAGAGCAAGATTTTCTACTTGAGCTAGAGGCATTTGAAGGGGAAGAAATAGTAGTAGTTGCAACACGGCAGCCTGTTTTGAAGGATGTTACTAGTTCTGAGTCCAGAGTAAGTAGCGAAGAAATAGAAAAATTACCGGTACAGGAAGTTTCGGATGTAATTGGGTTGCAGGCAGGTGTTAGTGTTGATAATGGTGGAGGAATCCATATTAGAGGTGGTAGAACTTCAGAAGTTTCCTACGTAGTTGACGGAATCAGGGTGACCGATGATTATGATCGATCGAATGGAGTTAGAATTGAAAATGAATCTGTTCAGGAATTACAAGTTATTTCAGGTTCTTTTAATGCAGAGCATGGTCAAGCGCTTTCCGGAATTGTAAATGTAGTTACCAAAGCGGGAGGGAGCCAGTTTGATGCTTCTTTCAATGCATGGTCAGGAAGTTACTTAGCAACAAACCAAAGCGATATTTACGATGGAATTGGTACCAGTTTCAGCACTATAAATCCGGACAGAATGTATAATTTCTCGGGTTCTGTATCAGGTCCGATCGTAAAAGATAAACTTACATTTTTTGCTACTGCAAGACGTTTTGAAAATAAGGGGCATTTAACTGGTCGCAACGCTTATTCTCCACATGGACAGTTCCGTGACACACTAAATGTGAATACAAACTTTGATACCTATAGAACCATCTATAATGAACGAGTAGACTTTAATAAACCTTGGTATTCTGTTGATACGGTAAACTTTCAAGGTACGGACCGATTAGTTTTGACTGATGATGGTACCAGAGACAGTTCATTGGTAAATATGAATAATTATCAAAGTTCAAGTTTTCAAGGCAATTTAGAATATCGGTTTTCCTCAATGTTGAAATTCAACTTAATAGGTTCTTATGGTCTGGAAGAAGGACAAGGGTATGATCATCAGAATAAATTAGTACCACTGGGCAGAGGAACAAGCTATAGAAACAATTATGCACTAAATTTTAAAACTACTATAACTCCGTCTGCGAAAACTTTTCTAACTGTTAATCTTGCCAATAGATATAACGAGCAAAAAAACTACTTATATGAGGACGCTTGGGATCCTCGCTATTTCAACTTTGACAGAATTGTTGATTTTTATTCTCCTGCTGAACAAAGTGTTCCGGGAGCTGCACAATTCAGCTTTTATGGAACGGATAATAATAGATTTTTCAGATCAACTGATACTTTTATTGGAAAAGTAGAGATTTCCAGTCAGGTGAGCCAGAACCATTATATAAAAGCTGGTGTAAACCTACAATTTGATGAAGTTAGTTTTGAGAACGTTTCTTTAGTTCCGTTTACAGATTCCTCCATTAGTTTTCCACCGGGTACTCCGGAAGATATAAAGCCTTTTGTAAAGCTTGGTTTTCCTGAAATTAACACTCCTGGATATCAGAAGTATTCTGAGTCTCCAAGAAATTACAGTGCTTATATTCAGGATAAGATCGAATTTGATAATTTGATTATTAATGTGGGATTGAGATTCGATTACTTTGATCCTAATTCCAGAGTAGTTTCTGATTTGGAAGATCCTGATATCACTTCACCAACAAAGCAAGAAAATCAATACAGAGATCTAAATGACAACGGACAGCAAGATGCGGGAGAGCCTGATGTTACTTTGGAAGAAAGAGAGGCTTATTGGTATAAAGACACAAGTGTTAAAACTCAGTTAAGCCCAAGAATTGGAGTGGCATACCCAATTAACGATCGTGGAGTGATATACTTTTCTTATGGGTATTTCTTCCAAGTTCCGTCCTATAACTTTATGTATACAAACAGTAGGGTTTTTGTTGGTGAAAGAAGCGGCAATTTAGGGCTTTTCGGAAATCTGGATTTAAAACCTGAGCGCTCAACCCAATATGAGTTAGGTTTAAAGCAGGAGATTTTTGATGGTACAGCAATTGAATTAACGGGTTATTACAAAGATACAAGAGATTATGTGTCTAGCCGCCCGCAAGTAACAGGTGCTGCATCTACAAACTATGGGATCTATTTTAACAGAGATTTTTCTAAATCAATTGGATTTACTTTTGCTTTCAATCAGTTTGTAAGTCAGAAATTCAATTTTGGGTTAGACTATACATTCAGCTCAGTTGAAGGAAGTAACTCTGATCCCAGCTCCGAGTATTTTGATATTGTAAATGCCGGGACTCAGATTGATTCTACGAATCAAACTTCTTCAACTACAAAACTAATTCAACCATTAAACTGGGACAGAACACATATTGTTAATGGTTCAATGTTTTATTCCGGAAACAATTGGGGAGCTAATGTGATTTCGCGTTTTAGTACCGGAACTCCTTACACTCCACAAACGGATATTCCGGGGGTAGAAATTGGTGTTGGAGCAAGTACCAGAGATCTTAGAAACACATCACGACTTCCAACCAGATTAACAGTTGATTTAAATGCTTACAAGAATATTACATTACCTAATAGTACTAAACTGGAGCTGTTTTTAAATATTTATAATCTACTGGACAGCAAAGTGATTAATAATGTGTATGGAGATTCAGGAGAAGCTACCTCACCATTACCGATTAATACAGTAGGTACAGCAGATCCGGGCTATTATTCTAATCCTGCTTTTTATGCTGAACCAAGACGAATTCAACTAGGACTTTCAATCTCTTTTTAAACAATGAATAGAAATAAATTAAATAACTGCAGCTTATTCATTTTTCTGGTAGTAGCATTATTTCCTGTTTTCTTAGGAGCTCAGGACTATGTGCCAAGTGATGAAAGATCCTCATTTGAAGACAGAAAAAAATCTACGATGGATGCCAATCGATTGAGAGCTTCTTACTTTAATACCGGGCATGCCGGGCGAAGAAATAGCTCCAGTTTGGATGAACTTATTTATGAATTTCCACGAAATACAAACAGAGAGTACATGTACTTTATGAGTGTACATTTTGGAACGGAAGTTCAAGCTCAAAATAGTTCTGATGTACTCCAAATAGTTAATGTAGCTTCTTATAAAACTAACAGAGATGGAAGCCAGAACTGGTCATTAAATCCAATTGAAGGATATTCCAGAGATGATTCTAAAGAAATTGCCAGAAGCGACCGTGGTCCAAGTTCTCCCCTTGGAAACACTTGGCCTAACACTTGGCCCGACAAATTCGAAGACGGTGGTGATGGCTGGGCTGGTTCATGGAATGGGTTTTTTGGAAGAGATCAATTTAACGCTGATCTGGAGTTTTATTATAAAGCGGGTGATGATAATTACAACAGATACAGTAATTCTGGTGCATTCAGACCGGATGATACTGATCCAACCAGAGGCGGATTAGGAATTGTGATGGATACAAGAATCCTTGCTTGGTCTCAAATCCTCATCAATTCTGTTCATTTTAACATATTTGAAATTACCAATGACGGAAGCTACGATTATCCAAGAATGTCTTTCGGATTATGGATCGCGGATTTTGTTGCCGGTGGTGGCCCTACAGATCAGCCGGTATTTGATAACCTTAGAGCAATAGCTTATTTGACTGATACAGATCGAAACAATGCTCCTTCGTCATTTGATGGATTACCCATTGGAGAAATGGGTTTAAGTTTCCTTGAAACTCCCGGAAATGCAGGAGATGGCATAGATAATGATGGGGATAGTGATACGTATGATTCTGAAAATGCAGATTTCTACGACCCCGATAATGTTGATCTATTCAGCTTGTTATTGGAAGCTAATGGTGGCTTTTATTCAAGTACAACATTAAGAGATACCGTAGTTAGAGAATTTGAAGCGGCAGACTTTGATTCAAGAACTATCAATGTAGGTGACAAGATCGTTTTAATCGATGTAGATGGAACTCGAGTTGTTCGTGAGTATGACGGCAATAGTTTTGTGTCGCAGGGTATTACCTATAATTTAGGAGCTTCATTTACTGTTCAGGAAGAATTGTTACCTCTTTCAGATCCAAATTTTGGAGTACATATTGATGGATTAGATAATGATTTCGATGGTCTTATTGACGAAAATACTCCAAACCATTTAGAGAAAACCACTTTCGTAAATGGTAATTCTATAACCAAACCGGTTAGATTTGTTAATTATTTGTATTTCAATGATGGAGACAGTCTTAAGAAAGGATTGATTGTTTCGAATCAAGAAATAAGAGCAAGAATGTCTTCTGATCAGGATTTCGCAGATCTAGTTAACGATACTTACGACGGGAGATTCCAAAATCACTTTACCAGTGCACCGATGATTGATGAAGGTAGAGGAGATTTGTTTGATAACGATAATGATTGGAACGAAAACTTTGATGATGTTGGAATTCAAGGAGATCCTGAGACAGCAAGTGAGGGGCAAGGTGATGGAAAAGCAACTTCAGGCGCTGGAACAACTTTTCCTGGAGAGCCCAACATAGATAAAACAGATGTTAGTGAAACAGATTTGATCGGTGTTTCAAGAGCGATCATATTTTCTGCTGGAGCTTTACAAGTCAGTCTTGATTCAGATATTTGGTTCAATTATTTGATTCCTGGAGAGTTTGATGTTATTGGGAATCCCGGAACCGATCAAGATATTTATGTGTCTTCAGGACTTTTCCCTCTTGCTGTTGGTGAATCTCAAAGTTTTGCAGTTGCTATTTCTGCAGCGGCTTCAACTTCACCAACCGGATCGGCATTACAAGACAGAAATCAATTAAACGATAACTTAGATCAGGCAAGGGTTGCTTATGAAGCTGATTATCAATTTGCAGTAGCTCCCGATCCACCTATTCTTACTGCTGTTCCCGGGGACGGAAAAGTTACGTTGTACTGGCAAACTAACTCGGAGTCATCATTCGACCGCTATTTAAATAACATTTCGGGCAATGGTTTTGATTTTGAGGGATATAAAATTTACAGATCTACAGATCCTTCCTTCGAAGATATTTTTAATGTAACGGATGCATTTGGTAATGCTACATACTACAGTGACATCGCAATTTTCGATAAAGATAACGGGATTCAGGGATTGCATCCGGTAGATGTGAATGGAGTAAAATTTGATCTGGGGAATGATTCAGGTCTTCAACGATCATTTGTTGATACAGATGTGGTAAACGGGAAAACTTATTACTACGCAGTCACAGGTTTTGACTTCGGATACGTTCCTGCTGGGATTTCACCATCGGAGTCACCAATCCAAATTAGTCAGGGACCGGATGGTTCGATTACATTTGGAGTTAATGTAGTTGAAGTTCGTCCTACAAGATCACAGGCAGGCTATATAGCTCCAGATCAACCACAGGCCACAATTGTTCAAGGATCGCCCGGTGGATCAGTTATAGTTGATATTATAGATCCATTTGAACTAAAAGCAGATAACTTATATGAAGTTACTTTTGAGGATACTTTGATCGATGGTGGCACAGATCCTGACACCCTTAGAACAGAGAACTTCACACTCAGAAATATAACTGACGGTGCAAATGATACATTAATTGCACGTTCACCTAATGTAAATGGAGGAAATAACCCAATTACAGAAGGTTTTTCTATTTCTATGAATAACGTAGAGACTTTTGGGGTAAATGCATCCAGATCGGGTTGGAATGAGACTGGTGATCCTAAACCCCATCAATACTTTTTTGCTACACAAAGTGTTTCCAAGGTTTCAGACTATGAATTAGTAATAGGGTCTAGTGTAGGTTATGGGCAATCTACTGAACGGGAAATTGAAGTTGCTCCGGGATCATTTTTTACCGCTTCCTCTCAATCAACAAACTTCAAAATATTTAATATTTATACAGAAGAAGAAGTAGAATATGCATACTTAGATCTAAACAGAGATAATACTCCTTTTTCTCCAGGTAGATGCGACCCTTCTGTAAATGCGCCTAACAATTATGTGTCGCCTGATCCAGGCATATTTTCAGCAGTAGCTGGTCTAAATGGTCAATGTTCTGATATAGTATACGTAATTGAAGATGCAAGAGACTTTCAGGATACGCTAACTTATCGCTTTGAATTAAGGGCACAAATTGCCAACAATAATCTAACTACTAGAAATCCTCAGGCGGGTGATACATTACGAGTATTCACCACCAAACCATTCTCCAGAAATGACAGATTCCAATTTAGAATGGATCCGGAGAATTTACCTAGTGTTGATTCTGATTCAGCTAAAAATGCTTTGGATGAAATTTTAGTAATTCCGAATCCGTACAAGGTCTCAAGTATTTATGAACAGGAAGCTGCAGGGGGCAGCAGGCAGCAAAACAGAGAGATTCATTTTACAGGCTTACCGGTTCCTTCAACCTTGAGAATATTTACATCATCAGGTGTCTTGGTACGTGAGATTGAAGTTACATCTTCTAATACGCAGGGTGAAAATGGAGGAACCTATATATGGGATCTCTTAACAAAGGATAATTTAGAGATATCTTATGGGATCTACATTTACCATGTAGAGGCTAGAGGTGTAGGAAATAAGACAGGTAAATTTGCGGTGATCAAATAATGAATTCAATGAAAAAAATATTCTACACTTGTTTAGTTCTTCTTGTATCAGGAATTGGAAGTAGTACTTTTGCTCAACTTTCTAAGGTAGGTACTACCGCAGGTGATTTTCTTCGTTTCCCGGTTGGTGCTAGAGCTTCAGCAATGTCTGCATTTACAGCAACCTTAAATGATCCCTCTGCAATGGTTCTTAATCCGGCAGGTTTAGCGGAATTACAAGATGAGGAAGTTCTTATCGAGTTTACAGACTATTATCTGGATTTTACACATAGTTATGTGGGGATTGGTATTCCTACAAAAAGCGGTGTTGCAGGAATTCATGTTCTAGCGATGAATTACGGAGAATTTGAAGAAACTACTGAACAGGCTCAGGGAAAAACAGGTCGAACATTCGGAGCATATTCTGTTACGGTTGGAGGGAGTTATTCCCAATACCTTACAGAAAAGCTATCAGTTGGCGGAACCATAAAATTTGTTCACGAACAGATAGAAGATGTATCAGCCTCCGGACTGGCTTTTGATATAGGAACCGTATTTATTACACCTTTCGATGATATTCGTTTTGGAGTAAGTGTAACTAACATAGGTTCAAAAATGCAGTTGACCGGTAATGGACTGATCACAGAATGTGACCTGGATAACAGCAGTTCCGGAAACAATGAAACAGATTGTTATCTGGCAACACAAGAATATGATTTACCACTAATGCTTAGAGTAGGTTTTGCTTGGGATGCTTACAGTAGTGAGGACATCAGAGCAACACTAACATTGGATGGAAATAACCCATCTAATAATGTTCAAAGTTTTAGTGTAGGAGGAGAAATTTCGCTATTAAATGACACTGTGTTCTTAAGAGGTGGTGTGCCTTATATAGGACAGAATAATAGCAGAGAGACATTCAATGCCGGGGTCGGTTTTAAATATCAAGTTGATAGTTCATTGAAACTTGGTTTTAACTACGCATATCACGGATACGAATACTTAGGTGATGTTAATAAACTAAGCCTTCAGGTATATTTCTGAGAGCTTTAAAAATAATCCAAAAATAAATACATGGAGAAATATGATACGACTAATAAATAAAAACTGGCTGAGTGCTTTTGTAGGAGCTTGCATTATGCTTGCGCTTGCAGTAGATATTCAGGCACAAACTCTTAATACTCTTTGGGAACGAACTTCCCGAACCGGAGCTGCTGAAGTATTGCCTTCGTGGTTCACTGTGGGGTCTGTAAGAGGTATGGCTTACGGTACTGTTGACGGTAATGCCAGAGTGTATGCTGCCGACAGAGCAAACTCTACCATTCAAGTTATGGATGCAACAACCGGAGCGGATGTAACATTGGGTACAGCATTTGACTTATCGGGAGTTTCAGGTGGAACTCTTCCTATGAACGATATCGAAGTTTCGGATGACGGTGTTATTTTTCTTGGTAACCTAGCTTCGAGTACGTTACCATTCAGGTTATACTGGTGGACACAAGAAGGTGGCGCTTACGCTGATTCTGTAACAATACCAGTTGCTGGGAGAGTAGGTGATAAATTTACGGTAGTTGGTTCTTTAGCTGACAATACTATCGAAGTTTGGATGGCTACTGCTTCTACTGATCCAGGTATTGTTTATGTAGCAACTACTGCAGATCAAGGAGCTAACTGGAATGTTGAAACAATTACATTATCAGGAACAAATACTGTGATTGGTAGCAGCGCTGATGTCGCTCCACTTGCTTTAGGAAGAACTTCTGATTTTTATGTTGGTGGTAATAGTTCAGCACCAGCTAGATATAGTAGTGCAGGAGCGTATGTAGCAAGTAGTGCATTTGCTTCAGCTTCAAGAAATGGTATGGAAGTATTTACTTACGATGGAAAAGATCATTTAGCTGTATATAGTTACAGACCTGATGGCGCAAGCAGCGGTAACAAAACCGGACAAGTATATATTTATGATATTTCGGACGCAACAGCGCCAACGATAGTATCTGAATCTCCTCTTATGGGTGATGATGCTGATTCATTCAGCTCTATCCATGGAGAAGCTGAAATCTCTTTAAATAGTGATGGAACTTTTAATGTGTATGCATTAGAAGGAGTAAATGGTCTAGCTTCATTTACTAATGCTGAACCACCATTGGTAGACGATCCTTCAAACTTAATCTTTTCAGAATACATTGAAGGTTCAAGTAATAATAAAGCTTTAGAGATTTCCAATCTTTCAGATTCTACTGTATTTCTTGCAAACTACAGAATCGCTCAATCCGCGAATGGCGGAGGATGGCAATTCTTCCATGAATTCAAAGCTGATGCAAGCATAGCTCCAGGTGAGCAGTATGTTGTGATGACTGATCAAGTTGACCCAACATTATTTGCGGCTGAAGATGCTGATGAAGTACTTGGGTTCCCAAGTCCAGTTCATCATAATGGAGATGATGCCAGAGGTATTATTCATATTGATTCGCAAAGTGGAGATACTACTTGGATTGATGTGTTTGGTAAAGCTGATGAAGATCCGGGTAGTGGTTGGGATGTAGCTGGAGTTACTACAGGTACTAAAGAACATACCTTGTTAAGAAAAAGTACCGTTGTTTCTGGTAACGCAGTTGCTCTAGCTTCATTTGGTACAAATGCTGACGATTCAGAGTGGATTGTTAAGGATCAAAATGATTTTTCCAACCTTGGTAAGCCAACCGGTGCAGGAGAGCCTGTAACAGTTACTTTCCGAGTTAATACATCTACCGTTCCTGATACTCTTATGGAAAACGGATTTGTTCAGATCAGAGGAAGTTTCATTGCTTCATTAGATAGCGCTGCTTATGGTGGACAAAATGTAACTTGGGATGGTGCTTCCACTCCGGTTGCGACTAATGTAGGTGGAGATTACTGGAATATTGATGTTCAAATGGCTCCAGGAGATTCTTTGGTTTATAAGTATTGGGTAGGTTTAGATGGATCTACTGGTGCAAATGACAACGGTTGGGAATCTAACGGTCCATTTAATGGAAACTATTTATATGTATTACCTGATACTTCTGAAAATGTAACTTTAGATCTGGATTACTTTAACAATAGTGGCGATGGCCGAGGAGCTCCATTTACTTCAGAAAGCGACTCTATTTCTGTTTATTTCAGAGTAAACGTTGGTGCTCAGGCACAAGATGGATCATTCGATCCTGAAACCTTTAAAGTAGGAGTAAGAGGCGCTGGTTCATTCTTTACGAATGATTGGGGTACCGGAGACTTCTTGGAAAAAGGTGGCTCAAAAGGAGATAACCTCTTTTACGAAGGTGTAGTTAGAGTTCAAAAGGATTCTGCAGCTACAATTACTGGTCCAATTGGTTATAAATTCGTATTAGAAGATGCAGCAGGTACTGTTACCTGGGAATCTTTTGCTGACAACAGAACATTTAATGTTCCTTCAGCAGATTCTACAATTCGCTGGGAGTTCTTCAATAATACTAAGCCTACAGATGCGGTTATAGTAAATACTGCTCTTAGCTTTGAAGTAAATGTTGGAATTCTTGAGGGTTTAAATCTATTCAACTCTAGTATTGATACTGTATCCGTAAGAGGTACATTTAACAGCTGGGGTGAACAGAGAATGAACTTCAACCAAATTCTTGGTACATATGAAGCTAATAACATAGCTTATACCAAAGCGGAAGGTACCGTTGAGAAATACAAATACTACATCAAGTGGGATTCAAGAAGAGATTCTGCTGAAAGTGAGTTTTTCTTAGACGGGATCGAATCTGCTAACACTGGTTGGGAAGAGCCTGGTGTAACTGGTGGTGCTGACAGAACCTTTACTATTGAGAATAAAACTAGCCAGGATAAGCTGTCTGAGTTTTACAATGGTGTAGAGCCAGAAGCGTTATTGACTGCAAACAATGTTGAAGGTGGAGCAATTTCAGTAACATTTAGTGTTGATATGTCACCTGCATTGCAGCACACAACTCCATTTGTACCTGCATCGGATTCAGTATTCCTGTTCGTGGATACTCCATTCTTTGCATTAACAAACGGAATTACAGTTCCTGGCGACAATGGACAAAACTTCATTACTCAGTCTCAAGCAGAGATCGATCGTTTGATGTTTACTGATGATGATGGTGACATGGTTTATGAGTTAACTCTGGATCTTGTTCTACCAACATTGAACCATATTGGTTTCAGAATTGCATATGGTGAGCCAACCTCAGCGGATGGTTCTATTTTAGCAAATGGCGGTGGATTTGATGCCGGCCGTAGACATTACCAGTACATTTCGCCTCAGGTAGATGCAGAAGGTAATGTTACATGGGCTTCAACATTTGCTTTCCCTCAATTAACATGGAAAGCATCTGATCTTCCATGGGAAACACCACCTGATTACCAGACAGTTTCTAATGAAGAAATAGTTGGTAATGTGGAAACCTTTAGATTAGATCAAAACTATCCAAACCCGTTCAACCCTAGTACAACCATTAGTTTTAATCTGCCGAACGCAGCAGATGTAACGCTAAGTGTTTACAACGTACTTGGACAAAGAGTGGCTACATTATTAAACAACAGAAAATATACTTCTGGTAGCCATACGTTAAGTTTTGATGCAAGTAATCTTGCTTCCGGTATTTACATTTACCGTTTAGAAGCAGGGTCGTTTACAAGTCAAAAGAGAATGACTTTAATCAAATAATTTCTCTCTAATAAGTCTTCGCAGATGCTTTGAAAGGCATCTGCGTTTTTAAATATATACTGAATTTGGCATCTACTATTTACGATATTGCAGAAAAAGCTGGAGTAAGCATTGCTACTGTTTCACGGGTTTTCAATCAGAGAGAAAATGTTTCTGAGCGAACTCGAAAAAAAGTAATGGATATTGCAGAAAAAGTTGGCTATCACCCTCAAGCCAATGCTCAAGGTTTAGCGAGTAGAAAAACAAATACAATAACTGTTGTTGTACCTGTAATTTCTAACTATTTCTTTATGGAAGTTTTAGGAGGAATTCAGGATAAACTGAATAGTTATGATTATGAGTTAACGATCTTCAATATCAGTCCAAGCAAAAATACTTTTGATCAGGTAGAGCATGTTCTTAAGCGAAGAGCTTCAGAAGGATGTCTTTTTATTTCTATTCATTTAGAACAAGAAGAGTGGAATTTACTCGAAAAGTATAATATCCCTATTACTTTAATTGACGAATATTTTGATGGATTTGACTCTGTAAGTGTTGATAATTCTGAAGGGGCATTCAGGGCAACAAAATATCTTCTAGACAGAGGGTTGGATAGAGTTGCCATGCTTTCAGCTTTAATTACTTCAAAACCGATACAAAGCAGGATCAAAGGGTTTAAAAAAGCTTATGAAGTAACAGGGAAGAAGTTTTCTAACTCATACATTGTAGCGGGAGACTCAACTTACCGTGATGGATTCACAGAACGCGGAGGATATGAAGCAATGATCAAAATCCTCACGATCAATCCTGAAATTCAAGCATGTTTTTGTGCTTCTGATATTCAGGCAGTAGGAGCCTTAAAGGCCATGCAGGATATGAATAAAAGTATTCCCATTATTGGTTACGATGATATCGAACTAGCTGAATATATGGGGTTGTCTACTATTCGTCAGCCAATGAGAGATATGGGATTCTTCGCTACACAAAATTTGATCGAAAGAATAGAAAATCCCAAAAAAGCAGTTTCACAAACCGTTTATACACCCGAATTAATTTTAAGAGACTCAACAGAGTAAATAATTTTTATGAAGAACTTTTCAGTACTAAGGTTAAGCTTTCTTGCTATACTATTTTTACCAATTTCAGCATACAGCCAGGTAGTAACGTTCGAACCTTCCTTTGCCACTCAGAACGATACATTAACTCTTACTTTTGATGCAACTCAGGGAAATGGAGAATTGGTTGGATTTTCAGGTGATGTGTATTTGCATACGGGATTGATTACCGACAAAAGTTCAAGTCCATCAGACTGGAAATATGTACAGTCAGGTTGGGAATCATATCCTGCAAAATTGAAAGCAACACCTCTTGGAAATGATAAATGGGAATTTAAATACCCATCATCGGTAAGAGAATTTTATAGTGTTTCTGTGGCGGATAAAGCTGAAGAAATAACATTGCTTTTCAGGGGTACACTTGATGGAGCCGGAGCACCTGACAAAGTTGGAAGGGCTTCAGGAGGAGAAGATATTTTCCTTGAACTTTTTGAGAATGAAGTATCTGTGCAGTTCTTAAATCCGGGAGAAAAGTCTAAGATCGTTAAAAAAAACGAAGAAATTGAGATCGAAGGGATTGGAAACTCTCCGGCGGGAAACCTTAATTTGAGCTTGAAACTAAATGGTTCAGAAGTCGCGCAAACTTCTGTTTCGGATACAGTTAGTTACGTATTTTCTGCGGCATCTGAAGGGAATTATAGATTTGATCTTATAGGTGATGATGGGGCAGGCGAAGAGGATTCGACTTCTGTTACTATTATTGTGACGGATGGCGCGGTTATGGAAGCCCGACCTTCAGGACTTGAAGATGGCATTACCTATGGCGAAAATGGGACGTCGGTTACTTTATCACTATTTGCTCCGGGTAAGAGGGAAGTGTTTGTAGTTGGAGATTTTTCGGATTGGGAATTAGATTTCAACTACCAAATGAAGAAAGATTCTCTGAAAGCAGACAGTGTTTGGTTCTGGACTGAAATTACCGGCTTAACTCCGGGAGAAGAATATGGCTTTCAATATGAAATTGACGGAAGTTTAAGAATCGCTGATCCATATTCTGAATTAGTACTCCACCCTAATGATGATAATTTTATTTCTGAATCTATATTTCCAAATTTAAAAGAATATCCAAACGGAAAAACCACAAACTATGTAGGTGTTCTATTTCCCGGAAAAACACCATACCAATGGAAAGCAACTGATTACGTAAAGCCTAAAAAGGAAAATCTGGTTATTTATGAACTATTGGTCAGAGACTTTCTTGCAGACCATAGTTATTCAACCCTAATAGATACGTTGGATTATTTGGATCGATTAGGAATAAATGCCATTGAACTAATGCCGGTGAACGAATTTGACGGAAATGAGAGCTGGGGCTATAATCCAAGTTTCCATCTTGCTTTAGATAAATATTACGGTACACCCGATAAATTCAGAGAGTTTATTGATGAAGCACATAAAAGAGGGATAGCGGTTATTTTGGATGTGGTGATGAATCACGCTACGGGACAAAATTCGTTGTACAGAATGTATGAAGTTGGAAGCAATCCATATTTCAATGTGGAAGCTAAACATGAGTTTAATGTGTTTAATGACTTCAATCATCAGTATTCCGGTACACAGTACTACAACAAAAAAATGATCGAGCATTGGATCAATGAGTATAATATTGATGGATTCAGATGGGATCTTACAAAAGGGTTTACTCAAAACTGTAGCCCGGCTGGAAATGGCTGTACTAGTTCTTATCAACAAGACAGAGTCGATCTTTTAAAGAAATACGCAGATTATCAATGGGCAGCTGATCCTGATTTCTATGTGATATTTGAACATTTGGGAACTTCAAATGAAGAAAAGCAGTGGGCAGATTACCGTGTTGATGAAGGAAAAGGTATCATGCTTTGGGGAAATATGAACCATCCTTACAATGAAGCAACGATGGGGTATACATCCAACTCAAATTTGTATGGAGTGCTTTCTGAATCAAGAGGATTTCAGGAAGAAAGATTGATCGGTTATATGGAAAGCCATGATGAGCAATGGTTGATGTTTAAAAATATCAGTTTTGGTAACTCTTCTGGAGACTACAACATTAGAGAATTAAACACCGCTTTAGGTAGACAAAAATTAGCAGGAGCTTTCTTTTTCACACTTCCGGGACCCAAAATGATATGGCAGTTTGGTGAAGTTGGATATGGCTACGGAGACAATGGAGAACAATGTTTGAATGATTCTGAAGATTGTCCGGCTAGCGCTCCGGGTAGAGTAGCAAACAAGCCGATTCGTTGGGATTACTGGAATACGAAGGGAACAGAACGTGTTAAGTTGTACAAAACATGGGCAGCTCTTATTAATCTTCGTAACAGCAGTCCTGCGTTTACTGAACCGGAAAGCACTACCTATGCTTTATCAAATCGTATAAAAAGAATAATTCTTGAACATTCAGACACTGATGTGGTTGTAGTTGGAAACTTTGATGTTACTGCAATCACAACAACAGGAGACTTCCCTCAAACTGGAACTTGGTACGACTACTTTGATGGAACAGAGTACGAAGTAACTAATGCAGAGCAAGCAATTCGATTAGAACCGGGTGAATTCAAGGTGTATACAACTAAGCAATTTGATGCACCTGAATCGGGTATAGCAACTTCAAATGAAGAGCTGCCAAGCGAAGGCCCTGAATCGTTTAAGTTGTATAGCAACTACCCAAATCCGTTTAATCCTTCTACAAATATCAAGTTTGATGTTGCAAAAACGGGAGTAGTTAAACTGGAAGTATTTGACATACTTGGAAGAAAAGTCGCCACACTCTTTGATGGTAAGAAATCGATTGGAACACATACAGTAACATTCGATGCTTCTTCACTTTCAAGTGGGGTTTATTTTACCCGATTTACAGCCGGAAATACGGTGCAGGTTCAGAAAATGACATTACTAAAATAATTTAAAAAGCATAGAATGAGGAAATTAACCGGGTTATTAGTACTGTTTTTGATTTGGGGATGCTCCTCAGAAATTAACATCAATTACGGAGATCAGATCGTTGGGTTAGGATCTCCAATAACTCTGGGTTATGATTCCACAGTTGTGATCATGGAAGACTATTTCATGGATCCATCAACGATAGATGATGTTTCTACACCTTCTTCAATCACTTATTATTTAACTGAGGACAATTCAGAATTAGTTTTGAAAGGTGATATCTCAGGAAAACTTGATATCATTTCTTTCCATGATGGCGATGTTTCTTACGATATACTGTTAAAAAAGACTTCAAAACAGGAAGTTACTTTTAGTTTAGAGGATAAAGGTTATGATCTTGTACAGATAAAAGGAGAGATGAATGCCTGGAATCCTAATGCTTCTGATTTCAAAAAGGAAAATGGCGCGTGGACTTTCAGCATGTTGGTTAACGAAGGGTTATATCAGTATCTGTATGTGGTTGATGGAGAGGAAATGAAAGATCCATCAAATCCAGAAACTGTTTCTAATGGTATGGGCGGATTTAATAACCTGCTTAAAGTTGGAAATATGGATGCTGAAAAGCCGAAATTAGATACGTATGATTTTTCAGACGAACGAGTGTATCTGCAATCAGGAGAAGCTGAAAACGTAATTGCTCTATGGGAAAATCATCAGCTCAAAACTGAATTCAAAGACGATATCATCCGGGTGTATTTACCCGAGAATTCTGATCTTGAAGGGAGAACGCATATTCGCGCATGGACTTTCAATGAAAGCGGGATATCTAACGATGTACTTATTCCTTTGGAAAACGGTAAGGTTCTGGATGATTCTGAAAGTCTTACCCGAAAGGACGTAAGAGCCTGGAATATGTATTTTGTTCTTATTGATCGATTCAAAGATGGAAATCCATCAAACACCAGAAAAGTTGATGATCCTGATATACATCCCAAAGCAAATTATTATGGTGGAGATCTTGTAGGAATTACACAAAAGATCAAAGATGGATATTTTGAAAAGATCAATGTAAATGCACTTTGGCTTTCACCAATTTCCCAAAATCCGGAAGACGCGTGGGGATTATGGGACAAAGGCGGTGTAAAAACTAAATTTTCGGGCTATCACGGATATTGGCCTGTCTCATCTTCTAAGATCGACGATCGATTCGGAACATCAGAAGAGTTTAAAGAGCTGCTAAATGTTGCACATGAAAACGGAATGGCTGTGATTTTAGATTATGTAGCCAATCACGTTCATAAAAATCATCCGGTTTATCAAAGAAACCCTGAATGGGCAACAGATCTGTATCTGCCCGACGGAAGAATGAACACGGAATTGTGGGACGAGCAGCGTCTAACAACTTGGTTTGATACTTTTATGCCTTCGCTGGACTTTTCAAATCCTGAAGTAATAGAAACCATGACGGATTCAGCTCTGTTCTGGGTTCAGGAATATGAATTGGACGGTTTCCGTCATGATGCCACAAAGCATATTCAGTTAGAGTTCTGGAGAACATTGACCAGAAAAGTAAAAGAAGAAATTGTAGTTCCTGAAAACAGACAAGTATTTCAGGTGGGAGAGACTTACGGAAGTCGTGAGCTGGTAGCCAGTTACATCAATTCCGGAATGCTTGAAAGTCAGTTCGATTTCAGCATGTACGATGCAGGATTGAATGCATTTGGTCAGGATCTTTCTTTTGAAGGATTACAAAGCCAGCTTCAGGAAAGCTTCAATTACTTTGGTTATCACAATATGATGGGGATAATTTCAGGAAATCATGACAAGCCTAGATTCATCACTTTAACCAGTGGCGAAGTAAAATGGAATGAAGATTCTAAGCTAGCAGGATGGACCAGAGAGATTGGTTCACCTCAGGCTTTTGCTTATGACCGACTAAGTTTACTTCTAGCTTTTAATCTGACTATTCCCGGAATTCCGGTTACGTATATGGGCGACGAATTCGGAATGCCCGGCGCCAACGATCCTGACAACAGAAGATGGATGCGATTTGAGGATTCTGAATTAAGTCAGCTTGAGTTAAGGAACAGAAGCATCTATTCAAAATTGTCGGAGCTGAGAACTTCAGAAATGTCCATTCTTTTTGGAGACTTCCAATTCCATAAAGTTGAAGATGATGTTATGGCATATTCCAGAGCTTATTTTGCACAGCAAACCATTGTAGTTTTCAACAAAAGCAAAACACAACAACAAGTTTCAGTTGACCTGAGACCGGGTTTTGATTATTCAAGTTTGGCAAATCATTTTGGTAATTCTTTTTCAGTTGATGGAAATACTTTGACTGTGACTTTACCTTCAAATTCATTCGAAATTTTAACGCTTTAAAAAATAAATATGCTTAAGCGAACTTTACTTTTATCCATTTTTGTAGCCTCGGTATTTGCGGCTTGTTCACCTGCAGAAAAACCGGTTGAGAAAAAACCAAGTCAGGTAGTACATCCTGAATGGAGTAAAAATGCGAATATTTATGAAGTGAATATCCGTCAGTATTCTGAAGAAGGAACATTCAAAGCTTTTCAGGAAGATCTTCCGCGATTAAAAGAAATGGGTGTTAAGATCTTATGGTTGATGCCTATTCATCCGATTGGAAAGATCAACAGAAAGGAAACTGAAGAAAGCAGAGGCAGTTATTATTCTGTAGCGGACTACAAAAAAGTAAATCCTAACTTTGGAACAGAAGAAGACTTTAAGAATTTAGTTGATGCAGCCCATGAGCAAGGCTTTAAGCTGATCATTGACTGGGTTGCTAATCATTCAGCTTGGGATAATCCATGGACTGAAAACAAAGATTGGTATGAGTTGACAGAAGATGGAAACTTCATGCCTCCAAGAGGAACGGACTGGTCGGATGTTATTCAGTTGAATTATGAAAGTGAAGAAATGCGTGCAGCAATGTTAGATGCTCTCGAATTTTGGGTTAGAGAATTTGATATAGACGGCTATCGCTGTGACGTAGCAGGAATGGTTCCAACAGATTTCTGGGAAAATGCCAGAGTAGAATTGGACAAAATTAAGCCGGTATTTATGTTGGCTGAAGATGGAGAGCCTGAGCTACTTCACAAAGCTTTCGATATGAATTATGCGTGGGAATATGCTCATGTAATTCGCGAGATCGCTAAAGGAGAACAAACATTCGAAGATCTGGACTCACTCTTTGAAAGAGACAGTAAACGCTTTCCTGAGAATGCATACCGAATGTATTTCACTTCCAATCATGATGAAAATTCATGGAATGGAACCGATCCTGAAATGTATGGTGATAATTTTGAGAATTTTGCAGTGTTGTCTGCTACCGTGAAAGGAATGCCATTGATCTACAACGGACAGGAAAGTGATCTGGATAAACGATTAGAGTTCTTCGAAAAAGACGAAATAGAGTGGAAAAACTATAAGTATGCTGACTTCTATAAGATGTTGCTGACTTTGAATACAGAAAATGAAGCACTTTGGAACGGGGACTTTGGTGGAGAAACGATCCGAGTTGAATCACCTGAAGGCACTTATGCTTTTAAAAGAAAGAAAGGAGATCATGAGATTTGGGTAGCGATCAACAATAATTCTGAGACTTCTACAATTAGTTTTCCTGAGTCGAATCAAGACGAGCTTAATGTATATGGAGTATTGGACGGTATTTCCGAATTTTCTTCAATTGAGTTACCGGCGAATGAATGGATCATCATTTCAACAAAATAAAAACAAATAAAAGGGATACTTAAATGTCTGAACAGCAACAAGATACTAAGCCACGCCTGAGTTTTTGGCAAATATGGAATATGAGTTTTGGGTTCTTGGGAATCCAATTCGGATTTGCACTTCAGGGTGGATTCATGTCCCGGATCTTCCAAACATTGGGTGCTGCTAAAGATGATATTCCTTTACTTTGGATAGCAGCTCCATTAACCGGATTATTAGTTCAACCGATTATTGGATATTTGAGCGATCGTACTTGGAGCGTAAAGTTTGGTCGCCGCAGACCTTATTTCCTAATTGGAGCAGTTCTTAGTTCAATTACTTTATTGTTTGTTCCTCATTCACCTATTCTATGGGTTGCTGCAGGTTGTTTATGGATTCTGGATGCATCCATCAACATTAGTATGGAACCGTTCAGAGCTCTTGTTGCTGATAAACTTCCGGAATCACAACGTTCTTACGGGTTCGTGGTGCAAACGCTGATCATTGGTATCGGTACCTGGATTGCCAGTAACTTGCCCTGGATGGTGAGTCAGCTTGGTGTTGCAAATGATGCAGCTCCCGGAGTGGTTCCTATGTCGGTAAAAGTGGCATTTGGAATAGGTGCTTTTGTTTTCATTTCAAGTATACTGTGGACGATTTTCACTACCGAAGAGTATCCACCGGAAGACATGGAAGCATTCGAAAAAGAGAAAAAAGAAAACTCTGGATTTTTTACCGGAGTAAAGGAGATCTTTTCGAATATCGGTAATATGCCGGTTGTAATGAGAAAATTGGGAGTGGTTCAGTTTTTTAGTTGGTTCGCTTTCTTTACAATGTGGAGCTTTGCTGTTCCTGCACTAACAGAACATGCTTTTTTAGCTCCCGTTCCAATGCCGGATGCAGTAGATTTTGATACAGCCAATGTGGCCTATAACAACGCTGCAAATCTTGTTGGTTCTTATATGGGTACCTATGGATTGTCTTCCATGTTTTTTGCTCTGCTTTTGACTTTTGTAACCAGCAAGATCAGGATCAACAGAAAGTTGGTTCATTTTGGTTCGCTTTTAATTGGTGGAGCAGGATTTATAAGTATGTACTTCGTTTCTCCTGAAAATACCGGAATGCTGAATTTGAGTTTTATTTGCGTGGGAATTGCCTGGGGAAGTATTCTCTCTATGCCATACGCCATGCTTTCGAGTAGTATAGATCCAAAGAAGATGGGTTTGTATATGGGGCTCTTTAACATGTTTATAGTAATTCCACAGATCATTGCAGCGTTGGGAGGGATCAACTTCCTCTATAAAACGATCTTTGGAGAAGCTACTATAGGAACAATGCTTCTTGCCGGAGTTTGTTTAGCAATTGCAGCCTTCAGTAACTTCCTTATTACAGAAGAAGAAGCCATCAAGTAGCAGTAACCTTGATTTGAAAAGTTGCAACTTTTATTTAAATTGGTTGCAACTATTATTTTAGGTGATCATTATGGCAAAGAAAGATAAAGATATTGTTTGGTTTGGGATGAAGTTAACTCCCGAGGAAAAGCAGAAGATCGAATTACTTGCTGAGAGAAAAGGTATTTCTAAAAAAGAAGCCGTAATGAATGCTGTAAATGAACAGGTTACAGAATACGAGATTGTAGCCAAGCCGGGGTCAACATTAGAAAAATTGCAACATATTGTTGGTATAGCTGATGGTCCTGGAGATCTTTCAACGAATCCTAAATACATGGAAGATTTTGGCAAAGATAGCCTTTCTTGATACCGGTCCTTTAGTCTCTTTCATCGACAAAAGGGAATATCATCATACTTGGATCAAGTCTGTTTTTTCTGAAATTGATGCTTCATTAAAAACTAATACGGCAGTAATTACAGAAGCGTTCTTTCTTTTGAAGCGATCGAATCGAGGAGAGGAGGGACTTATGAAAATGATAAATAGTGGCTTTTTAGAAATTCAAGATCCATTTTCTTCAAATCAGAGATTCGTTTTGGATGTAATGAATAAATACAATGACGTGCCATGCGCATTTGCCGATGCAAACCTACTGGCAATGTTTGAAAATGATAAAAATTCTGTAATTATTTCTACCGACTCTGATTTTCTCATTTACAGGGATTCACAAGGAAAAAAACTCAACCTGATTTCACCTTATTTAAAATGAAAGCACTCTACTCTATTATTATAGCATTAATTTTTTCAGGTAGCCTATTTAGCCAGGAAAATGATAAGATCGTTTCTGCTTTTATTGAAGACGAAAACACTATTTCTGTAAAGTTTGCAGGAGAGGTTGATGAGGATCATCATTTGAAAATTGAATTATATAACGATTCTGATCGAATTACTAAAGTGCCATTCAGAGTTTCAACCACTGAGTACTCGATAAAAACTAATATTAAATTAGATTTCACTAAAAAATATATAGTTAAAGTCGGTGATTCAGAAAAACAGGCGCAACCTCACTGGAAAGCTATTGACAAGCTTTATACATACGAAGGAGAATTAGGCTCATTCTATAACTGGAACAAAACTGACTTTAAATTATGGGCTCCACTTGCTTCAAAAGTCGTTCTGAATTTGTATGAGAAGGGATTGGATGAAGAACCATATGAGACAATTGAATTAGGCAGAAAAGATAAGGGAGTCTGGCATACTTCTGTTCCCGGAAATCTGAAGGGAAAGTATTACACCTATTCTATAACTAATTACGGATTAACTAAAGAAGTAATGGATCCCTATGCCAAATCAATGGCTGAAACAGTACGAGAAACATTTTTTACACCTAGAGGGGCAATTGTAGATCAATCTTCCACAGGTCCAAGTTTAGATTACGCACAAATTGAAGGATATGAAAAAAGAGAAGATGCCATTATTTGGGAAGCTCATGTTTGGGATATTACCGTTGATCCTGATATTCAAACAAAAGCTCCTTATGGAACATACGATGCATTTTCAGAACGACTTGACTATATAAAGGATCTGGGAATAACTCACATTCAACTGCTTCCTGTGCTCAGTTATACCTATTCAGATGAAATAGATCGGGAGCGAAATTTGAACTATGAATTGGGAGCAAACTATAACTGGGGTTATGGACCCGATAACTATTTTTCTCCGGAAGGAATGTATTCCGTCGATCCAACCGATCCGGAATTGCGAATCAAAGAATTGAAAGAACTCATTAAAAGCATCCATGAAAAGGGAATGGGTGTTACTTTGGATGTGGTTTATAATCACACCGCCAGACTGGAATTTTTGGAAGATATAGTTCCCGGCTATTATCACTTCATGGATGCGAAGGGTGTCGCAAAACAAAGTTACGGAGGAGGGCGTCCGGGTTCTACTCACGCAATGGCCAGAAAACTGATCATTGATTCAATCCTATACTGGACACAAGAATATAAAGTAGATGGTTTTCGATACGACTTGATGGGAGATTTGGACGGAGAGACTATTCAAATAGCATACGATGAAGCCAAAAAGATCAATCCTGATATTCTTATGGTTGGAGAGTGCTGGAGAACTTTTGCCGGAGATGATGGAGAGTCTGTTATTCCAGCCGATCAGGACTGGATGGATCAAACCAATAGTGTTGTATGTTTTTCGGATGAAATCAGAAATGAATTGAAATCCGGTCATGGTATTGAAGGCGAGCCAAGGTTTGTTACAGGAGGTGCAAGACCGATCCAAAACATATTCAATAATGTAATTGCTAAACCTGATAACATGACTGAAGATGATCCGGGAGATGTTCTGCAGTATGTAGCTGTGCACGATGGACTTACCCTTCACGATATGATTGCTTATTCGATCAAAAAAGATCCGAAAGATCACCAGGAAGAAATTCATAAAAGGATCAGATTAGCCAATACAATTGTGTTAACCAGTCAAGGAGCAGCCTTTTTGCATGCCGGTCAGGAATACGGTAGAACCAAGCAATGGTTTTCTTCAACCCCACCGGAAAGAGAATTTATGAAAGTAGATGAGTTTGAATATCCTTACTTGATAAGAAACTCCTACGACGCTTCTGCCGCAGTGAATATGTTTGATTGGGATAAGGTGACCAAGGAAGGAACTCACAAACAAACCATGGAATACACAAGAGGTCTTGTGGCTTTACGGAGATCCACAGATGCATTTCGTTTGGGAAATGAAAAGATTGTTTCCGAAAATGTAACATTGATCGAAAGTAAAGATATCAAAGAAGAAGACCTGATATTAATATTTAATGCTGAATCTACAATAGGAGAGAGCTATTATGTTGTTGTAAATGCGGATTCAGAACAAAGAACGATCTCTTTAAATATCGATCTTACTTCAGGAATTGTACTGGTAGATTCTGATGAAGCAGGAACTGAAGCTGTATCTGAAGTATCAGGGATTCAGATCAATTCGGATTCGATTGTAGTCGACCCACTTACATCTGTAATAATAAAAGCCAAGTAATTTCAGAATAATTCTTTTTGAAATAGCGTAATCATTGAAGACAGATTTCCTTAATTTCAGATCATGAGATTAGATACCAAATACTTCCCGGCATTTATGGCGGTTGTAGCAGTGCTTACTGCTTTAGCCATCGTTTTTTCCTCACTGAGATACAAAGAAACTCAAAAAGAACGGTTTATTGAAGCAATTCAGGAAAGTGATTCTTTACTTAGTAAACCGTTGCTGCTTATTAATGAAAGTGACTCAGTTACAATCAATCAGTACAAAGGAAATGATATCGTTGTGATTTTTTGGGCAAGTTGGTCTGAAAAATCCGATCTGTTACTTCAGGAAATCTATACACTTCAGGATCAAACGGATTCGTTGGTAGTGATCTCAGCTTTGGTTCTGGATGCCACTGATGATATCTCAAACACTAAGTTTTTAGATGGTTTTGTACACGTAGACGGAGCTTCTTTATACAATGAACTAAAGGTTCCCGGAATTCCGTCTTATGTTTTATTAGATAAAAAAGGAGCTTTGAAATACGCTCACGTGGGATATCAGGAAAATGCAGGGTACAGTTTATTGAGAAGTAAACTTGCTGAATGAGTAGTTTTGTAAACATAAATGGAACCTTAGTTCTTGAAGAAGAAGCTTCACTTCCTGCTACTTCAAGAGCGCTTTCTTATGGTGATGGATGTTTTGAAACTCTAGTAAGTTACAAAAGTAAATTCCTGCATTTTGAAGATCATTTTGCTCGACTCCAATCCGGTTTGAAGTATCTGGAAATGAATCTTGATCTTACAAAAGATCTACTAAAGTCAGAGGTTCAAAAGTTGTTGAAAAAGAATGAACTTGAAGACGAAGATTCTGTAGTTCGGATACAATGCTACAGAGAAGGAAGTTCGGGTTACTTTAATATTTCAGATCGTTCAGGATTCATTATTTCAAATAGTCCAATTCCGGAAAGGGGGGAATCGCTCAATCTAAAAACAGTTTCGATTCCGACTATTCCTTCCATCGCTCTAGAAAGAAAAGTGAAACTCAGCAATTCCATCAATTATATAAAAGCGGCCCAAGAAGCCAAAAAGAAGGGCGGGGATGATGCTTTAATGTTGACTATTGATAAAAGGATCAGCGAGACAACCATTTCAAATATTTTTTGGGTAAAAGGAAATCAGGTTTTTACACCATCTGTAAATTGTGATCTTTTGCCCGGTGTAACCAGATCGATATTAATTGCATTAATAAATCAGGATTCGGAATTGGAGTTAATTGAAGGCCTTTTCGGGCTGGAAGATATTTATAGTGCTGAAGCTGTTTTCTGTACTAATTCAGTAATGGAGATGAAACCAGTATCCAGAATTGATGACTTTTCCTATAAAACTGATCATTCCATAGTTGAAAAGCTAAAAGATGATTTTAAAGTGTATAAAGAGAAACTACTTAGTTGAATTTTCTAGAATATGGTCATCCTTGTAGATGTTAGACCATTCGCTGACAAAAACTGTCCTGTTTATAACCCAGACGATTTCAGAAAAAGGCTTTCAACTAGACCGAACTTAGAATTATTGGCGAGCTAAGAACGTAATGGAATCGACGGCTCCGCAGGAGCAATCATTACACTCAGGCTGATTCTTGAATATGCATCATATGAAAGTAGACCTTTTGTAATGATTAGTCGATGTAATGGAGTTCGCGCCAATAATTCTTGTCGGGAGTTTTTGGTACTGGAGCCTGTGCTCAGGAAGCTCAGTATCGGCACAAAAGTACATGAACATGTATAAATTACTGGATGGATATTAGAAACCCGGGGATAAATCCCCTTCTAGCTTATGTTCTTGCCTTAAAATCGTACATAAACAAGCAAGGACTTTAGTCCTGCGACTAATGTTGCAACAGGTAATAAAATGGGATCTGCTATTCCATCTTAAATACTAAGAGCGGTTTTTTTGAACTATCAATACTAAAATTGTCAACGAAATAATTAACTTATCAAATACTCATCTTACCTTAGAATCTTATGAGCTGACTCTTAACTTCCTTAAATGAACACATTCAACAACATTAACGAGGTATGGGAATATCTGGATAAGATCCCGAAATTTCAGGATAAGGGAGCATCTGCATCTAGCTTTGAGTTAGGGCATATCACCAAATTCTGTAAATCGATAGGTGATCCTCAAAATTCATTTCCATCTATTCATGTTGCAGGAACAAACGGTAAAGGAACAACGTGTCATTTGCTGGAAGCGGTTTACAGAAAAGCAGGTTATAGAACCGGATTATTTACATCTCCACATTTATTCAGATATCACGAACGATTTCGAATTAACGGAGAAGAGGTTCAAGACGAGTTGACCCTGAAATTTTTCCAATCCTATTCTAAAGAACTGGAAGAAGTTCCGTTGACTTACTTTGAAATAAGCACCGCGTTGGCTTTTTGGATATTTGCAAAAGTAGAAGTTGATATCGCAATTATTGAAACCGGATTGGGAGGGAGGCTAGATTCTACCAATATCATTCATTCTGAGCTTTCTATCATAACAAGCATAGGTTTGGATCATCAGGATATTCTGGGGGCAACTGAAGCCGAGATCGCAAAAGAGAAAGCCGGGATCATTAAATCAGAGAAACCTGTTATCCTTGGTAATATTTCCGGAGAAATCGAGCATGTAATTGACAGAATTGCAGAAAATCAGAATGCTAAGGTCTTCAAAGTAAGAGAGCTGATCCCCGAATTTTATAAAGGCTTATTCTCATTAAAAAATGAATCACTATCTGTTCAAACGCAATTAGCGGAAGAAGTGAATAAATGGAATTTTGCTGCGGTTTATAAAACGGTCAAAGTTTTAGGTGATAAATTCCCTGTTGTTGAAAATGATCTGTTGGGAGTTTTCGAAAAGTTCAAAGGTGTTCCGGCTCGGTTTGAGAAGCTGGATAAGAATAAAAAATGGTATTTCAGCGGAGCACATAATGCACAAGCTCTCACATCAACACTTAAAACCATTGACGGATTGGGAGAAGAAGAAGCGATATTAATCTTCTCAATAATGAAAGATAAGTTGGCTACTGAAATATTTGAAATTATTAAAAAAAGAAGAAGTAAGTTTTTCCATGAGTTACATACAGAACGGGGAGCAACTTTAGAGGACATTGAACAAAGTATTTCAGTGAAAAGCATTGATGAAAATAACTTCAAAAGTATTTTAAAGGAATTTGAGACTTCATTAGTTATTTTTACAGGAAGTTTTTACTTTTACAGTACAGTTAAGCGATGGGTTAGTAATTGTTAGTCCCATCAATCTTTCCTTACCTGATAGAGCTTCGCAGGAATTATCCAAAATTGATAATGCGTCGCTCACCCCAAACTCAGTAAGAATCATTATTTATACAATAATAATATCCACAATTTTTTATGTCAGATAATCAGACCGTAAATCTAACGGCTGGGGAATTGGAATCCTTAGAGAAGAAGAAATTACCCGAGTTAAAGATCCTCGCCAAGATGATTGGTGTTAAAAGGGTTACCGGCGTTAAGAAGCAGGAATTGATTGATAATATCCGTGAAGTTTCCAGCTCTAAACCAAAAGGAATAACTGTAAAGTTACGACCTAAGAGTGAACGGCCACCGATTCCAAAAGAAGTGATCCCTACAAAGGCAAAGGAAGAGAAGAAAGCTAAAGCTGTAAAAAAGACCAGAAAGAAGGCTGAACCTGAAAAAGTTGATATAAAAGATATTCAGGAAGAAAATGGTAGCAACTCTTCTCAAAAGAATGATGAACTAGCGACTTACGGTGGCGAATCTCACATCGTTTCTTACAAAAAGAAAGAAGAACCTAAAGAAAATAAGAAACCCCGACATAATAATAACCGCAACAACAACAAGAAGAAGCAGGAACATGATCTGCTTCCGGAATCTGATGCGGAAACGTTGGAAGAGCGTATTAAAGAACTGGAGCCGGAATTAGGCCAGTATCTGTTCAATGAAGGAACGTTAGAAATTTTACCTGATGGCTACGGGTTTTTGAGATCTGTGAATTATAACTATAAAGCCAGTCCTGACGATATTTACGTGTCACCTTCACAGATCAAACGATTCAGACTTAAAAGCGGTGATTGTGTAATCGGTATTATTCGTCCACCTAAAGTTGGTGAGCGTTATTTTGCTTTGTTGAGAGTAGAAGGAGTGAATGGGCGAATTCCTCGTGATATGGATAATCGTCAGGAATTTGACGATATGTTGCCGATCCATCCGGATGAGCGTTATGTGATGGAATATGATCCAAGTAATTACTCTACACGCTTTATTGATCTTTTTGCACCTATTGGAAAAGGTCAACGTGGTTTGATCGTTGCTCAACCGAAAACGGGTAAAACTACTTTACTTCGTGGTATTGCTAATGCTGTGGCAACAAACCATCCGAATGCAAAGATCTTAATTCTTTTGATCGATGAACGACCTGAAGAAGTAACCGAAATGGAGCGCACAGTTAAAGGTGCTGAAGTTGTTGCTTCTACTTTCGATGAAAAACCTGAAAATCATATCGATCTTGCTGAAATCACCTTCCAGAAAGCCAAGAGATTGGTTGAGAGCGGCCATGATGTGATTTTGCTCCTTGACTCCATTACCCGTCTTGCGCGCGCTTACAACGTAAAAGCGAGCAACAGAGGACGAACTATGAGTGGTGGTGTGGATTCAGAAGCGTTGAAGATCCCAAGACAGTTATTCAGTTCTGCCCGTAATATCGAAAATGGCGGTTCTTTAACTATTCTGGCAACAGCTTTGGTAGATACAGGCTCCAGAATGGATGATGTGATCTTTGAAGAGTTTAAAGGAACAGGTAACATGGAAATTGTACTCGATCGTCGTATTTCTGATCGCAGAATGTATCCGGCTATTGATGTATTCCGAAGTGGAACTCGTCGTGAAGAATTACTTGTTGCGGAAGAAGAGAGAGAAAAGGTGGTGCTTCTTCGTCGTTACATGACTCAAATGAATGCATTTGAAGCCATGGAATTTTTACTGAAGCAGATCAAAGGCACGAAAACGAATGAAGAGTTCCTGATCTCGATGAATAAGTAGGAAAGGCAACATTCAACAGCCAATTTCCAACATTCAAGTTCCAGTGTTCAATAATTTCTTGACAGGCTACTAAAATAAGCTTGTGAAGTTGATATTTTTGGTTGTTTTAAGCTCTACTTGATTAAGTTCTTTTTACGGAATTAATTTTACGCTAGAAGGACATTTATGTCCGCCTTAATGACCATAATGAATTTGCTGGTTATCTGTCATCTCGCGGCGTATGCCCGAGATCCGAATCAACATAAAGATTAGTTTATCAATAGACGTATAGAAGGTCTTTAAAAACTTTCATTGGAAAGAGCATTATATTTAAGCTATGCAATCAAAACTCCTTTTAGTTACGCCACCATTTACTCAGTTGAATACGGCATATCCCGCAACTGCTTATCTGAAAGGGTTTTTGGAAGAACACGATGTTTCTGTTTCGCATTGTGATTTGAGTATTGAGCTTTTTACTTCCGTTTTTACTGGTGATTTCTTAAGTGACATTTTCCAGGAAGCTCATGATCTAGGAAATGATCTCTACCCCGAAATGCGGGAAATGAAAGAACAATACATTTCACGAGTTGATAAAGTCATTGGTTTTCTTCAAAAGAACGACATCAAAACTGCTCAAGAGATCTTAGACACTGATTTCTTGCCTGTAGGACATAGATTGAAGGACGTGAACACCGGGATCAAATGGGAAGCCGGAGATGAAGGCATTATCGATAAAGCAAAGCATTATTCAACACTATTTATAGAAGAAATAGGAGATTTTATTCAGGCGAATGTGGATGAGTTCTTCGCATTCACCAAGTATGCCGAGCAAATTGCTACATCAGCCAGCAGTTTTGATCAGTTAGACGAATTTTTGAGATATCAGCCTACGCTTATTGAGGATGAGATGTTGAATATTCTGGAAGAACAGATCGAGACCCATGCTCCAAACCTGATCGGCTTTACCATTCCTTTCCCAGGAAATTTATTTGCAGCACTACGATGCGCTCAATTCATTAAACAGTTCTATCCGGATATTCAGGTAGCCTTTGGTGGAGGCTATTGCAATACCGAATTACGCAGTTTAGAAGATCCTAGAATTTTTGAGATCGTTGATTTTATTTCGCTGGACGATGGGGAAGGACCTTTACTTAAAATGATCCAATATCTGGATGGTAAGGTTGAGATAGATGATCTTGAAAGAACCTATGTTTTAGAAGATGAGAAAGTTGTTTATAAGAACAAATTGCCGAATACTATTCATCATCATCAGGATCTGCCGGCTCCGAATTATTTAGGATTACCGTACGACAAATATGTCTCTTTTTTGGATGTGGTAAACCCAATGCATCGTATGTGGACGGATAAAAGATGGAATAAATTGACGATCTCGCACGGATGTTACTGGAGGCAGTGTTCCTTTTGTGATGTGAGCCTGGATTACATCGGGAATTACCAAAACACAACAGCGGTAGCTTTAGTCGATAAGATCGAAAAAATAATTGCAGACACCGGAATTTCAGGATTCCATTTCGTTGATGAAGCTGCTCCGCCAAAAATGTTGAAGGCGATGTCAAAAGAATTGATAAAAAGAGACCTGTCTGTTACCTGGTGGACGAACATACGATTTGAAAAGACGTTCAATTTCGAGTTGTGCGAATTAATGGCAAAAGCAGGATGTATTGCTGTTACAGGAGGATTGGAAGTAGCTTCTGACAGATTGTTGGGAAAGATGAAAAAGGGAGTAGATATTGCTCAGGTTACCAGAGTAACCAATAATTTCTCTGAAAATGGCATTATGGTTCACGCTTATCTGATGTATGGCTTTCCAACTGAAACTCAGCAGGAAACCATTGACTCGTTGGAAGTAGTAAGACAATTATTTGAGAAAAATTGTATTCAGTCCGGATTTTGGCATTTATTCACAACGACTGTTCACAGCCCGATTGGTAAAAATCCGGATGAGTTCGGGATAAAAATAACCGGTCCGGAATTTCAGGGCTTTGCACAAAATGATCTGTGGCATGAAGATCCCGAGGGAGCAGAGCATACAACCTACACTCAAGGGCTAAACAGGGCTTTAAATTCTTATTTGAATAATGAAGGGCTTGAGAAAGACATTGAAGAATGGTTTGATTTTCCAGTTACTCCAACCAGTCATCCTGAAGACCTCATCGAAAGTTTTTTAAATTAACTATTTAACATTGAGAAAATCTGCAGAAAAGATATGATTTTACTCTTAGTTTCAGTTCTTCTCACTCAGTTCGTTAAATCTCTTTTTAACAACTAATTCCAATTCTTCATTATAAGCGTCGATTCTCGCTTTGGCTGTACCATCAATCAGTAGAATAACTACCATCATTGCAATGGTGGTGATAGCACTAGCGCGCCAAACAGGCTTGTCCATAAAAACGATCAAAAGTGCAGCAACCACAATAATGAATGGAATAGCTTTAAAAACGATGGTTCGGTATTCCTTTAACGTACTTTCAACGCGAACTAACTCGGATTCTACAAAAGATGCAGCATCCTTATTATAAGCTGTTTCAAATTGTGTGATTCTGGATTTGTTGGTGAACACTAAACCAAGTCCTATGATCAAAAGTAATGATCCGGCAACCAAGGTAGGAATGATATATGCTTTTGCCATATCAGTTTTACCAAGTTGCCAAAACCCTATGCTTGCCAATACAAAGAGCACTGCAAAAAGGATAAAAAATGATGTTGAAAAAACTTCGGCTTTTGCCCAGTCTGTTGCTGTTCTTAGTATATCCATGATTTAATTTAGTTTGTATTTTTCTCTATAAGCAGATGGGCTGATGCCTTCTTTCTTTTTAAATAACCGCGAAAAATAGGGCGGATATTCAAAGCCCAGTTCATAGGCCACTTCAGAAATGGTTTTGTTAGGGTTTAACAGAATATTCTTGGCTTCATTGATCAAATATAATTGCAGATGTTCGGTTGAAGTTTTGCCTGTTTCCTTTTTGAGGGTATCGCTTAAATAACGCTGTGAAACCGACAGCTGTTCTGCGATCTGTTCAATACCGGGTATTCCATGTTCTTCAAAATACCCCGATTCAAAATATTCTGATAAATGATTGTTAAACTGCTCCAAAAGATCATTCGACAACTCCTTTCGGTTTAAAAACTGCCTTTCGTAAAAGCGATTGGCGTATTTCAACAGCGTACTGAGCTGTGAAATTATAATATCCTTGCTGAATTCATCCTGGTTGTTCTGATATTCAATATCAATATTTTCAACAATTGATTCGATCTGCTTTTCTTCTTTGGGCGATAGGTGTAGTGCCTCGTTAGCCGAATAGGAAAAGAAGCTATATTTCTTGATCTGATGCGCCAACTCTGTGCCTTTCAAAAAATCTTCGTGGAAGTTGATCGAAAATCCTTTTTGGTCGTAAACTACACTTTCATCCCATTGCAATACTTGTCTTGGAGCGATGAATATCAATGCGCCATTGGTGAAATCATATTTTGTACGACCATAGTTTAAATTTCCTTTTACGATCTTCTTCAGGCTAATGGAATAGCAATCATTCGTAATTGGAGGTGAACTCTCTTTCGGGCAGGGCAAGAAACCATCTCCAATAGCAGAAAACACACTCAACATCGGATGCTCCGGCCTCGGAAGTTCCAGATAATCTAAGTAAGCCGATAAAGTTTTAAAGTGCTGCATATCGCTAATTTAAAAGTTCCATTTTAAGTTCGTTGCTTTTTCTGATACTTCCCACAACTTTTCTGCAACAACTTTGTCTTTGGCGTGTGCTTCCAGTTTATGTGCTCCAACAGGTCCTTTAAAGTTGTTAAATCCTGTAGGTCCATAGAATTTTTTGTGATCCAAATCTTGTTCAGTAGCACACATTAACATTGGATAAGCACCTTTTTCAGCTGATTGTGTCAATGGTGAAAATTTCATCAAGTTAAAGATCATACGCATCATAAAACTACCGCTGGTATCGATCAGTGACGTTCTGGATGAACCCGGGTGACAAGCATATACTTTAACATCAGTTTTACCTGCGTTTTCCAATTTATCCTGTAGTTCATAAACAGACATGATCTGTGCTAGTTTGCTCTGGCTATAGGCATCATTTGGAGTATAATCTTTATTCCAGTTCATGTCGTCAAACTTTATGGTTTTCAGTCCCATATTATAGCCCATACTGCCCACAGTTACGATACGTCCTTTGGATTCCTCAATCAAAGGAAAGAGCAAACCTTGTAGCGTGAAATGACCGTAATGGTTTACACCAAGCTGACTTTCAAATCCATCAACGGTAAGTTTCTGATGGGGAACCTGGGCAATGGCAGCGTTGCATATCAATGCGTCGATACGTGTAATTTTTTCCAGAACTTCTTGTGCAGCTTTTTGTACAGACTCCTGTTCTGCCAGGTCCATTTGGATAAATGAGGCATCTATTTGGCCGCCCAGCTCTTTTTCAAAAGTGGCAATAACACTTTCTGATTTTTTTGGATTGCGGTTCAACATCACCACTTTTGCTCCCTTAGACAGAAGTATCCTTGCTACTTCAAATCCTGTACCACTTGTAGTACCAGTTATTACGAAAGTTTTACCTTCAAGGGATCCTATTCTATCGGGAGTCCATCCTTGTTTGCCAAATTGATTTGTTGTCATCTTTGTTTTGTTTGTTTTAAAGAACAAGATTAAGATCGACAGACAACTACTTTAAAGCCTTATACACAATTTCGTTTTATGTATACTTTTTGGTTTTATTGATTAAAGGTTGCATAAGAATAGTTAAGGGACTTGTGTTCAGAGGGTCTTCTAAATGTACTTTTATTGATCATCTGTTGTCGGTAAGCACAAACTTTTGATACTAAATTTCTTTCTAATTAGTCCCTTTCTTTTTTTCGCTCTCCCATAATTGCTGGTACAACTCAGCCCTAAACTTATCATTCATTTCATATCCCGGAGGGTGCACTTCATTATTCTGAGACATGATAATTCCTACAAAATTACGTTTCGGATCGGCCCAAAAGTATGTGCTTTCATAACCTCCTCCAATCCATAATCCGGCTTCTCCCTGATTCATTGTTCTCATGGTATCACCGCTAACCCACAGGTTGTAACCGTTATAACCATACGGACTATCAAGTTGGGTATGTGGCGCATAAATATCTTCGACGGTTTCTCTGTTTAAAAACCGATAGCCGTTCAATTCGCCTCTTTGCAAAAGCATTCTAACAAAATCTGCATATCCATCAGCTGTCGCCACCATTCCTTCACCTCCTAAATACAAAGAATGATCAGGGTCATAATCCGGTACATCAGGTCCGAATATATCTAACTCTCCTCTGACTGCCGTTCTTAAAACGGAGTCTCTTCCAGTAAACTTCGGGAGAAGCCTTTCATTGTCAGGAAGCCCATATTGTAATCCCTGAATATTCATTGGCTCTGTTACACGCTCGGTAACTAATTGACTTAGATCCTTACCTGTAGCTCTTTCAGCAACCAAGCCCAATACGGTTGTATTTGTTCCATAAAAATAATCTGAGCCGGAATGTTGGATCAATGGTAGTTTAGCCATCCGGTCTATAAGTTCATCGGAATTTTTTGCAGTGGGAAGATTTTGTTCTGCTACCAACGAATCCAGACAAGGGAAACCGGTTACAGCATAATAAAAACCTGCTTCATGATTGATCAAATGGAGTACCGTCATTACAGAATCATTCGGTACCAGCTGAATCGGGCAGCCTTGCTCTCTTGCTCCCCAATCATATTCTGATAAGCTTTTACCTTCGTCTGAAACAGCCACCTGCAGGTCTTCGAATTCCGGAATATATTTTGATACAGGATCATCCAGAGTCAGGATGCCGTCTTCCACCAGATCTAATACAACCGAAATGGTAACTATTTTACTCATCGACCAAATTCGAATCCAGGTGTTTCCATCTACTACTGTATTAGGTAATAGCTCTTCGTTGACAGCGCCATGTTCGTAAACCACGTTCCCGTCCATGTCTTCTAATCGGGCATAGATAAAAGGATAAAAACCTTCTTCAACGTAATAATTAACAACATTATCCAATTTTTCAGGAGAAGAGATCTCTATCGTACTTTCGGTAGTTTCTTTTGAACAGGAAAGACTTGCAACGGCTATAAAAAAGGCAAAAGCAATAGTAAATAGATTTCTAGACATAGCGTGGGGTTTTTATCCTTTCCAATTTATAGATTTCTTTCTCTTTTCCAAGCTTCAATTTTTGCTTTGAAGTCTTTTACGATATCGGGGTACGTTTCCGCTAAATTATGATCATTATTAGGGTCTTCATTCATATCAAATAAAGCTATTGTCTCTAATGTAATATTCCATTGAAAGAACCAATTCTCTGTTCTTGCCCAATAAGCTTCTATTTTCATGCCCATCATATCATCTTCTGAACGCATTTGTGTGGCTTGTCCAATGATGATGTCCCTGCCTGCTTTTGATGTGTCTTCAATTAAGGCTTTATATGATCTTCCAAAATAGTTCTCCGGAATAACAATATCTAAATAATCTAGAATTGTAGCTGGTATATCCGCGCTATGCATCAAGGCATTTGATCTTTTGCCTGCTTCAATTTTTCCATTCCATGAAAAAATAATAGGAGTTCTAAATGATTGATCATAAATAGATAATTTCCCTTTATCACCACCATTGTGCCACCTCAATGAATCATGTCTGAATTCTTGATCTGGTTCTTGTTCCCAACCATTGTCATTAACATATACGAAAAGAGTATTATCAAATTCATCTTGTTCTTTCAGGTATCTAATCAATTCGCCAATCCCATCATCAAACCAAGTGCAATTCGCGTAATAACGTTTTGCAGATTCCGTCATGTCTTCATCCTTGTAGATGTTATAATACTTATCGGGTGCATCAAAAGGATAATGAGGAAGCTCTGGTGCAAACCAAATAAAAAATGGATCTTCTTTATTAGCTTCAACAAAGTCATACACAGGTTCCATAGTTGCTCTGGCTAATTTTCTACCTTCGCCACCCATAAATTTTAAGAACCAGTCTTTCTTTTCTTTGTCGCCTTTATTCCAACCAGTTGTCATTCCTTCATCAAATCCTCCATTTTGATAATTGAACTCCCACCATTTTCCACCTTGAAAGCTTTTGTATCCTTTCTGCGACAAAATCTTTGGAAGGGTTTTAAAGTATTGCATCGCATGATGTCTAAAATTAACTATAGAGTCTTCAGGAATTGATTTTTCTTCTATTAATCTATCTACATTCTGATTGTAATCGATAGGTAATGTTCCCGTCATTAAGGTTTGCAAGGAAGGGCGGCAATGATTTTGAGAAACATACCCATTTGTAAAAAGCGTGCCACTTTTTGCAAGTTGATCCATGTTTGGTGTTTTTACATAATCGGCTCCCATGAATCCGAAATATGGATATCCTTGGTCATCGCCGATCAGCAAAATTATATTCGGAAGCTCTTTATCTGATGTAGCGACTTCTCTTTCACAAGAAATAACTGTAAAGCACACTGCTAAAATTATTAGTGTATATCTCATTTGTGTTAGAATTAGATCATTATAAAAGAATAAGACTCACTTTGGACATCATATCCTGATTTTATGCTCAGGTTTTAAGATTGTTATTTATAAAAAATTGAAACTATTATCAATAAAAGCCAATTAATTAACAAGCGCGAGTCAATTAGTTTCGGTGGGACGACTCCAAGCCGTCTGACCGATAAGCTTTAATTCAATACTCATAAAAATCTTTTACTACAAAGCCCAGCTCTTCCTGTTTTGGCTTGATCAATGAGTTCAAATAGTAGCGATGGAAAAACCCGTTTAGCACCACTATTCTTTTGCCTTCATATTCATCAATGAAGTGAAGGATGTTTTTTGCCATTGTTTGATTTCTTAAGTCCCAGAACTCAGATGCCTGCTTATAACCTTCTGCATAACTAATACTATCACCATCTGGCTTAAAATGAAAAGTATTAGAAAACACAGGATGTTGATTCATGATATTTAACAGCTCTTTATACTGGTAGTGTTGTCTCTTTTGAGCAAGTTCATCCGTTTGGGAATTGTTAAAAGCTTTTGCTCCTGCGTATACTAAAGAGTTTAATGAATCATTGACGGAATGGTATTCTTCATAGACGGCTTTGTGTTCTGATTCTAGCAGATCATTCACATACAAACTGTCCAATAGTATGGTTGCTTTGCTGTCAGTAGGGCGGGCTCCGATTGCTATTCGGTATTCATTTCTGCCGGTGAATTCATAAGGTCGCACATCCACATCAAAATTCTCCATGTATTTTATAGTGGCAATATTTTCATTGCTTTCCCAAGTTCTGTTGAATTTGAACTCGTCCGTAAAAAAGGAAGAATCAACTTCAGCGAGTATCAAGTCAGGTTTTATTTTAACTAAAATATCGTAAAGGCTGTCGGGAGTGAAGTTTTCAATGGGTTGATGAACGGTGCCCAGAAGTACTAATTCTGTTTCTTTATTCGTACAACTGAATAAAAGTAAAGAAGAGAATAGAAGTGGTAATATTGTTTTCATTTGGGGGCTCTTCTCCTAATTTTGGAAAGCTGTGAAATTAATTTGTTTGTAAGCTTTCACTACTTGAAATTTTGGGTTTTTACGAGTTCGCCTGCTTCATTGTAAACAGTCCAGGTACCCGTTTTTTTGCCGTGCTCAAAGCACCCTTGATCCCAGAGTAGTCCATTGGTATGGAATCGTTTCCATTCACCGTGCTTCTTCTCTTCATCATCGAAACCGCCCATTGCCCTAGGCTTACCATTTTTGAAAAACCATTTCCACTGACCTACAATTTTTCCTTCTTTAAAACTACCGGATGATTGCATCTGACCATTGTTGAGAAAGTAGGTCCATTTTCCTGACTTTTTTCCGTTCTCGAATTCACCACGACAAGAGATAAGCCCGTTCTTGAAGAACGTCTGAAAGGGGCCATTCTTAGGTTTGCCTTGTTCATCGATTCCGGGAATGTCTTTCATCGGGTTTCTTATAGTTTAGCTTTTGTTAGGCGATATTATTTTTTTTCCTTTTAAAGTGATCGAAAATTTCTTGTTCGGAAAGCTTGGGAACTTGGTGAACTGTGTAGGAAGATCTAGATTCTCAATATAGACGGCACACATAGTGTTGGACACATGGTATAGATTTTTATGTTTTTCTTTAGGAATTCCATCTAAAATTCCTTTCAGAGTGCTGTATCGGGTATTTTCTGTGTTAAAGCCATAGTCATGCCAAACGATGATAGATTGGTCGTTCTTTCGTAATGGAAAAACTTTTAAAGTGTCATTCAGCACTCCTTTATAGGAATGATCTCCATCTACAAATATGAGATCAAACTTTTTGTTGAGTTGATTAAAATCATAAGTATGTGAATTTGCTCCAATTCTATTGATGGTATCTATGTGGTCAGAGAATACCCCATGAACTTTGATAAAATCTTCTTTGAAATTTAATGTTCTCATTTCATCAGGTGATAGTGTAAGTGAAGTACAATCTTTTGTAACATTAGAAACATTCACTAAACTCTCGCCTCTCCAGCTGCCTATTTCCAGATAAGCACATTCATCGTATTTTTGGGCTAATGATTTTAACAAAACAAGATCAGTAATAAGAGAAGTACCTATTAAAAAACTATAAGAATCTATTTCTTCGTTTAAATCTGGAAAAAGATCTAAGATATCAATAGTTGGTAATTGTTCGGTATTGTGTTCAGAAATAAGCTTTTTTTTAAAATAAGCTTGTTCACGTACTCTTATTCCTTCCTTGATCACTTCTATAGGATTATTAAACAGTACTTTTAATGCTAACTTTTTGTTCATTTAATTTACGCTAAAATTGTGCCTAAAGTGTCGGGCTATGTTCAGTTGGTTTAATATAGTAAGGGGCGGGATGAGTTGCTTCGCAACCTCTGAAGTCAGCTTGGCAGATTGAAGAAGAAGGGTGGAAGGCGTTTCTAGTACAAAGAAGTCTAGATGGCTTGGAGCTGTTGACCGATAATGAATCGAGCTTAGAGTAGATAGATTCAAAAATCTCATTAATGAGTGATATCGGAGTGATCTCTCTTTCTTTGTGTGATTCTTATAAAGTAGTATTTGGAGCAGGAGCTCCTATGTGTTTTCCCAAGCAGGAGCTTGGAAAAGAGGTGAAGGTTTACAGTACCGTTACTTCTTTTTTTTCGATTTCTTCTCTTTTTTAAACAACGGACTGGTGTACTCATTATAAAGCTCGAATAAAAACTCAATGCGATTGGTTTCAGTGGTGAAAGGTTGTGGGCGGTAACACAAATCTACGGCTTTGTCGAGTTCCTGATGTGCTTTTACCAATTTGGGAGGCATAGTTAATGGATCGTACAGATCGGCTAGACTGCTATCCGGAAATTCTTCCCGCACATCCAACACTTTTTGTGCCTTCGTTTCTACCAATTTTTTGTTTTTATCACTCGGGTCTTTAGGCCAGGGGTAGTTGTTGTAGACTGCTGGTGAATATGAAATTCTGCTTTCAAGTTTTCCTGAAACATATACTGTCCAAATATTATGCATTTTGCTCATCAACATTCCAAACATATAAATGCTAGCATTAGGGATAATCTGCAATTTATTACTACATATAACTTCCGAAGATAGAAATCCCACTGGGACATATTCTCTGTTTTCTGACGATACTTCAGGTAAGCACAAATAATCGCTATCAGGCTGTCTATCTTGTGTAAAAAGAGAAGGGAACTTAGCAAAATCATTTACACTTTTTGTTGGACTTTTAAGTCTAGATTCAGTGACTTTTTTTAGTCTTTCCAATACTAAAGGCATTTTCTTCAATGAATTAGGCGGACAATTCTTAAGCCACAAACAATATCTCTTCTTATTTTTTAGAAACTCTGCTCCACCTATAAACTCCTTTATCCAAGCTTTTGATTCGGGATTCTCTTTAATTAATATTTCTTTTTCCTCTGGACTTAAAGTTAAATATCCTCCATCCGTTGGTTGGCTTCCTTTAAACAAATTTGGAAAATGGTGTGCTGGTTTACCTCTTGAAGCGATATAGATATTCTCACCAGAAGTTAAGTATCCATTTATATTCGAAACAGAACGAACATGAGCTTCTCCATTAATATTTTCATATTCATATAATTCTTTTTGGTTTGGAACGGTTTGGGCAAACCCGACGATAACTACATGGACTGCAGCTTTTCCTTTGGCTTCATTAGTCCATTTAAAAGTTTGATGTCCAAAATGGATGATCATTTCAAACTCTTCAAGAAGTTTCTTCCATAAAATTACAACTTGCTCACCTTGCACAATGGAATTTGTAGAAACCAAAGCTGTTTTAATATCTGTTCCTTGAATAAAAAGAGCCGACTTGTAAAACCATGCTGTAACATAATCTAATCGTTTAGTTTTGCTGTTTTTTCCGAAAACTAAATCCATGTCTTTCATTTGTTCTTTAGTACGCCATTGATGACCGACAAAAGGAGGATTCCCCAAAATATAGTTCAGTTCCTTTTTTGGAACTACATCTTCCCAATCGGTACGTAAAGCATTTCCATGAACAATAGTGGCAGATTTTTTTAAAGGTAAACGCGCGTAATACAACCCAAACGCTTCAGAAATGACCAAGTTCATTTGGTGATCCATCAGCCAAAGTGCAACTTCTGCAATTCGTGCGGGGAATTCATCGTATTCAATACCAAAAAATTGATCTACATCTACATTTAAAATGGCTTCAATATCAATGATCTGTTGTTTACCGTGCAGCTTTTTCAGCACTTCCAATTCCAGTAATCTCAATTCACGGTAAGTAATGATCAGGAAATTTCCACAGCCACAAGCGGGATCAAGGAATTTAAGCTCTCCCAGTTTTTTATGGAATTCTTTAAGCTGTTTTTTGTTGGTTTTGATCTTTTCGAACTCTTCCTGAAGTTCATCCAAGAAAAGAGGTTTTATCAGCTTTAAAATATTTTTCTCTGAAGTATAATGTGCTCCCAAATTTCGGCGCTCTTCAGGATTCATCACACTTTGGAACATACTTCCAAAAATAGCAGGAGAGATCTTTCCCCAATCTAAGGCACTGCATTCTAATAAAATCTCGCGCATTCGGGAATCGAAAGCCGCAATAGGTAACGATTCTTCAAACAGTTTTCCATTCACATAAGGAAAAGCCTGCAAATGTTCATCTAAATTGTTTTGGCGTTTTTTAACGGGTGTATTTAACACTTGGAAGAATTGGGCGAGTAGGCCTCCGAGATTACTGCCATCTTCTGAAGTTTTAACTTCAATAAGTTCTTTGAAGGTATCTTTTTCAAATATTCCGGTGTCATCGGCAAATAAGCAGAAGAGTAAACGAACTAAGAATACTTCCAGTGGGTGACCTTTATAACCGCTTTCTTCGAGTTGGTCATGGAATTTACCCATCAGCTCGGCAGCTTTTATATTGACAGGGTCTTCGTCTTTAAAGCTTCGCTTTTGATAACCCGCTATAAAACCGAATAGCTTTATATTTTTATGGAAATCTTTGAGTTTAAACTCGTGCTCTATTTTCTCATCCAGATCATATAATCGAAAGTTCTCAAAATCTGATACCAGAACATATTTAGGAAGGTCATGTTCTTTTATGCCATAAAAATAGTCTGTGGCTTGTTCAAAGGCGGCATCAAGGTCTTTACCTCTGGATTTGTGTTCTACTAAGAGTGTTCCTTTCCAGAAAAGATCAATAAAACCCTGGTGGTCATTAAGTTTTTTAACAGGTTCTTCGAACGTAGCTAGTCTTCTGCGGCTAATACCAAAAACATGAAAGAAGTCATTCCAAAAGGTGTCTTTTTCCGCTCTTTCACGACTTTCACCTTCCCATTCTTTTGTGAATTTTAGAGCCCGATCTTTTATTTCATTCCAACTTAAAGCCATTAGCCAGATAATTTACATTTATTGCTTTTAAAATTTCATGCTAAGATGAATAATTTAAAGAGAATAACAAAAGATATTGCTCAAGAATATCACTGCTTCCAAAAAGCAGGAGAGAAGATGATCAGAACGGTAAAGATCTCAAGTCGACCGATCATCATCAGCATGATCATTACCCATTTTCCGAGATAAGGCATTTTAGCAAAGCTGTCGGTGGGACCGAATTCACCCCAACCGGGACCAATGTTTCCAAGTGCGGCTATACTTGCTCCGGCCGAGGACATGATATCGTACCCAAATAAAGAAATGATAAAAGCTCCCAAACCAAATATGAACATATACAGGATGAAGAAACTCAGTACGGTTCGTTGAATATTCTGATTGATGGCCTGATCTCCAATTCGGACAGGAAGAATGGCTTTTGGGTGAATGATCTGTTTGATCTCGCGCCCTGTATTGCGGATCAAGATCATCCAACGGATCATTTTGATTCCGCCACCGGTAGAGCCCGCACTACCTCCGGTAAAGAAAAACAGAAGCAGTAAAAAAGCTCCGAAAGAATACCAGAGTTCATAATCGTCGGTTCCAAATCCTGTAGTGGTAATAATAGCTACCGCCTGAAATGCTCCTGATCGAATAGCTTCAAGAATAGTGTATCCATCAAAATGCCAGAGAGAAAAAGAAATTCCGAGAATTCCGATCATGGTAATGAGGGTATAGAATCTAGTTTCCCGGTTTGCAAAAAATGGTTGGAATTCACCGCGCAGCAAACGAAAGTGCATGGCAAAGTTAATTCCTGCCAAAAACATAAATATGGTAATGATGGTATCAATGTAGGCAGAATCGAACGCTGCAACACTGGTATTTTTAGTGGAAAAACCTCCTGTAGCGAGGGTTGCAAATGCATGATTGATCGCTTCGAACCAATCCATGGAAGGATGAAGCCACAATAGTAAAAACTCCGCTCCGGTAAAAGCTACATACACTACCCAAAGTAATTTTGCAGTTTCCTGAACTCGTGGAGTTAATTTATCGGCAGTAGGTCCGGGCGATTCTGCCTGAAAAAGCTGCATTCCACCAATTCCCAAAAGGGGTAGAATCGCCAAAGAAAGAACTATGATTCCCATTCCGCCCAACCAATGAGCTAGTGATCGCCAGAATAGAAAGCTTTTTGGGAGGTCTTCGATAGCAGGGTTAACAATTCCTGTACTGGTAGTTCCACCCATAATGGTTGAACCCGTGGTAGATAAACCGCTCATGGTTTCAAAAACGGCATCGGTATAATTAGGTAGAATTCCTGAAATAGTAAATGGAAGAGCACCTACCAATGAAAGAACAAGCCATGTTAAACTGACGACTAAAAAACCCTCTCGGATTCTTAATTCTTCTTTTGGTTTAAAGAAATACCAAAGAGCTCCACCAAGCCCAAATGAGATCCCGGCTGAAATCAGAAAGGTATGCCAGGTATCTTGTCCGTATATAAGATCAATTCCTGCAGGTAAGAGGAGAGCAAATCCCATGAAAAAAATGAAAGCTCCTAATATTCCCAATACAACCAAAAAATCTATGGTAGGACGATTAAAAGCGCTTATTACACTTTTGCTTCTAGGCATTGCTGAAGAGCTTGGTTACTTTATCTATGGCTTCAGGCAAGCAGAATACCATCACGCGGTCATCCGCCTTAATAACTGTTTTACCGGTAGCAATTTCAACTGATCCATCGCAAAGTACTCCACCAACGATGCATCCATCTGGGAGTTTGAGTTTTTGAATTTGCTTTTCGACTACTTTCGATTTTTCAGAAACCAATAATTCGATTACTTCGGCTTTTATCCCTCGAAGCTCTGTTACTGAAATAACATGACCTTTTCGCACATAACGGTGAATTTCGTTTGAAGCAGCCACTTTTTTGTTAACTACGGCGTCCAATCCAATAGTTTGGGAAAGAGGAATAAAATCAGGTTTTGAAACCAACGCTACTGTCTTTTTTACATCTAAATGCTTCGCCATCAAACAGGAAATAATATTGGATTCCTCATCATCGGTTACGGCAATAAATGCATCCATATCCGTAATTCCCTCAGACGCTAACAGATCCGGATCCGTTGGATTTCCATTCAGGATCATCGCATTCTTTAATTCGATCGCAAGTTCTTCGGCACGTTCATAATTTGGTTCAATGAGTTTTACCGACCAGTCTTTCTTTTCATCTCCACATAAGATACGCGCTATGGTTGTACCGATCCCTGTACCGCCGGCTATCATAATTCGGTTCAGATCCGTTTCAGATTTACCGGTAGTTGCTATGATAGCGGGTATGTCTTCCGTTTTTGCCAGAATAAAAACCTGATCAAAAGTTTGGAGTTTCATGGGGCCGCGAGGCATTAAAGTGCGTCCACGACGTGCAATAGCTACTACACGGAAGGTGATATCTTTATTTTCAGAAGCATATTCGATCAATGTTTTTCCGATTAGTGGTGCGTTTCTATCTAATCGAATTCCAACAAGTTGAATTAAATCATCCGCTAAATTGATCACATCACTTGCAGCTGATCTTTTTAGCAGTTGTGCAATTTCCTGAGCAGCACTCAATTCGGGGTTGATCATTACATCAATTCCCAGATCGGTAGCTTTTAAAGGGGAGTCTTTGTGTGAAAATTCATCATTTCGGACTCTGGCGATGACCATTTTTGCACCCAGTTTTTTACTGATCATGGATGCGATCATATTTACTTCATCCACACTGGTAACGGAGATCACAATATCGGCTTCAGAAACACCAGCTTTATTAAGATCATTAGCTGATGTAGCGTTTCCTTCTTTACAGAGTACATCCAGAGTTTCAGAAGCTTTGGATAGGGATTCTTTGTCACGGTCTAGAATTATTACATCGTGTTTCTCTTTGGAGAGTACACTTGCGAGGTCATAACCTATTTCTCCGGCACCAATTATTATGATCTTCAAAAGAGCATTTTTTTGTAATTAATTAACAAACTAAACTACTGTGTTTTTGTTTGAAATGAAAGGTTGGGAGATAGTTCGGGTCAATTCCTATTCCGCAATAATTACTACATCTATGCTTATTGGGCTCGATCTTGCAACCCTTTGGTCTGCAACCTGAACGGTAAATCTATTTTCTCCTTTAACCAATTGAACTCCAATTTGTTTACCAGTTCCAATGGTGTTACCTCTTTGTTTCCAAGTGTAGATAACGTCGGAGTCTTCGCGGTTAACAGAAGGTGCCTTAAGTATTAAAGAAGGATTTGCAGGGTTCCAATCTACTGTTTTGGTTTCAGGAGTTTCAGTAAAGTTGAGTCGAGGAATAACCTGTACTGAGAATTCCTGAGAAACAAGTTCAGTTCCATCCAAAACATAAGATAATGTCAAAGGTCGGGTTCCGGAAGTTGTGGCCGACCATGTAAGTTCGAATCGTCCCTGGTTTTTGAATCTCCATGGATTGCCCATTCTAATATCAGCTAAAGTAATTGCTCCACCAACCGCTATCAATTTAGGTAAATCAGGTGATGCAGTAGGAAATTGCTTTGGAGTTACGCGAATTACAGCACTGTCAACAGAATTAGAAAGACCTCTGTTATCGTTTTGTATGAGTACCAGCTTATGCCCATTTTGATTTGTAACCTCAAAAGTAGGGCTTGCAATTATATTTCCATCCAGCTTCCATGTTGATGTTAGAACATCCTGATCTCTGTCTGTTGTGGAAGCAGATCTGTAACTAACTGTTTGATTTAGAAATACTGATTCAGGAGCAATAATAACCGGTGATGGTTTACTGTTCGCAAAAAATGATTTTTCCATCGATGAAGTATTATTTACAGCAGTGGTATTATCAGCAATTTCCAACTTAACGGTATGCTCGCCCGGCTGAATAGCTTTAATAATTTCAGCACCATTTTCACTGATCAGTTCTCCATCCAGATACCATTTATAAGATTTGATGTACCCATCAGGATCTTTGGAACTTAAACCGTCTAGTTTCAGATCAGTTCCTGCGGCTATATTTGCAGGTAAATTCCAGGTTATAACCGGTTTTGCATTCACTTTAATGCTCTTCGTTAAGCTAACGGTATTACAATTTGTTTCAGAATTGGTGGCTAGTTCCAGACTTACTAAATATTCTCCGGGTTCATTAAAGGTGTAACTGGATGTTAGCCCTTCAACAACTTCCTGACCATTTTCTGAGTCAATTACCCATCGTGCAGATTTGAAGCCACCTTCAGCTGTAGAATTTGTTCCGTCTAGAGTCACTGCTTGTCCTGGAACTGTATATTCAGGAAGTTCAAATACTGCTTCAGGGCCTTCAACAACTGTTACTGTAGCTGTTGCTTGACTTATGTTGCTGCAACGTCCAGATCCGGATCCTTCTACGGTTAGTGTAACAGTATACACTCCCGGAACAGTAAACAAATGATCGATCACGGCGCCCGGTTTAGACATTCCATCACCCATATCCCAACTAAAAGAAGGGAGAGAACCAGAAGGATCAGTACTAGATGAACCATCAAAACGAACTCTGTTGTTCACACAAATAGTCGTATCAGACAAGTTTAGCTTAGCCACAGGTGAGCCTTCAATAATTACAGGAATAGTAGCTACAGTTTGCTCGTCGGTAAAACCATCATTTAGAGTAAGTTTGGCTTCATAGATACCCGGTTTTTCGTACACATAAGAAGGATTAGCCTGGTCAGACGAAGCTCCGTTTCCAAAATTCCAGTTTACACTGAAAGGGTCTCCATCCGGATCAAAACTTTGTGAACTGTTAAATAATACCGTTTGTCCTGTACAAGAAGCGATTTGTGATGCAACAACAGCTTTTACCGGTCTGTTTATAAGAACCCTGATAGATTCTTTAGCAACACTGTTTTCCAGCCCTAGTCCATCATCAACAGTAAGGCCTATAAAATGTACTCCGGGCTCATTGGCTTGCCAAGAAAATGAAGATTCATTTCTCTTTGTACCGTCCGGTAATGTCCACTCAAATTTGAGTGGGTTATTATCAAGATCATAACTGGAGGTGGCGTCAAGTTTTACTGATAGAGAATTAGAACGCAGTACTGTTTCTGTAACAATAAGTGGTTGATGATTTACTTTTAATTCTCCGGAAATGGATGAACTGGAGTTAGATAAATTATCATTGTCGATAACTGTAAGTGTAAACGATTTAGTACCACTTTCACGGAATGTTCGCTGAATAACGCGACCCCGAAGTGTAACGCCATCGCTGAATTCCCAAATATAGCGCGAAATACTTCCGTCAAGATCAAAAGATTCAGCACCGGAAAACCTTATTCCTTTGTTTGGTGCTATATAATCAACATCTGAAACCCAAACAGCAGTAGGAGGAGTGTTTACTCGAATTCTTTTGGTTTTTATTCCTTCAGCCAACTCATACCCTGAATCATCTTTAACCTTCAGGGATATATTTGCATTTCCTGTTTTGCTTAAACTGGTAGTTATTCTACTTCCTGTTCCGATAAGTTCACCTTCGTTATACCATTCATAACTGGTAATAAGTCCATCACTATCAGAACTGGCAGATCCATCTAAGGTGAATTCTTCTCCGGGAGCAACAACAACTGGAGCAGTGAAATCAGCAGTTGGATATTCATTAATTAGTAAAATATGTTCGGTAGTTCGGGAGCTGTTTGGTAATCCTTCACCATCATTTACTTGTAACGTTACTCTATATTCGCCTGTTTTCGTATAAGTATGTTGTACTCTTGGGCCCGATCCGGTATTTCCATCACCAAAATCCCAAGTAAATGTATTCAATGTTGATTCAGGGTCACTACTTTGCTCGGCTGAAAAAGTAACTTTAGAATTTGAAGTAACTTTTGCGGCTGTAATAACCGGAAGTGGAGGAGTGTTAATACGAACTGTTTTTACCAGCTCTTGCACAGAGTTAGAAACCCCTCTGCCATCATCTACAACAAGTTTTACTCTGTAAACTCCCGGGTCAGAAAATTGAAAATCGGTAACTGCTTCTGATGCAATTAGATTGTCATTTACAAACCATTTATACGATAAGGCTGTATTGTTGCTTCCGGATGAAGTAGTAGCGTCGAATGTAAGGCGTTCTCCGGGCGCTGCTTTTTCTCTTAAAGAAAATGTAGGAACAGGCGGTGCATTTACCTCATATCTTTTCGAAATGGAGTACAGTCCATTACTAGAACCAGTTCCATCATTCAGAGTAAGTACTAAAGTATAGGTTCCGGGGTTGGTATGATTAATGGTAACAGTCTTTCCGTTTGCAGAACCGGTGATACCTTCTCCTCTCCATGAAAAGGTAAGAGAATCATTATCAGCATCTGTTTGTTTGCTTACCGTAGCTTGTATGCTTTCGTTAGTTCCAATTAAAGAAGGAACGCTTAACTCGGCATAGGGTTGAGTGTTAACGCGTATTTGTACTTGACGCTCATCAATAGCACAACTGGGATTCGAACCTCCGTCTGAGACTCTTAAAGTGACATTATACGTGCCAGAAATAGTGCTCGAAAAACGGAAAGATGCCCCATTACTTCTGGGTGAACCATTTACAAACCATTGATATGTAAGTGGTTTCCCTTCAATATCATAAGAATTTGAACCGCCTAACAGAATTGTTTCGGTTGGGGAGATCACTCTTTTAGGAACAGATATTCTTGCAACCGGTGGGGAATTTATAAAAACAGCTTTAGTGTAAGTCCAATATTCAGGAAACAGGGATCTTTGGTTAGGAACCAGAACGGTATAATTTATTTCACCCGGTGTATCAGATGAAATGGTAGGAGTTTTTCCAGATGCAACTTGTTGATTATCGAGTATCCATCTGGAATTACTGATCTCAGTGCTACTAAAGTCATTTCCGGCTAATTCAAATGATTTTTCAACACACTGTTGCGTTGGAATTTCATTTATTGCCAGATTTGGTTTTCGATTATTATCACTTACAAAAGGTTCTAAAAGCCAAAGCACAGGTGAATTAAAACCATAAACTGTTAATGTATTTATGCGCTCTGATGAACCGGTTATGGTAAGACCCCAATTATTTTGCATTCCATATTTTGATGCAGGGATGCCTGATCTGGATAATTCAAATACTTCTCCGAAAGAATCCATTTTCCGTACTCTGGAATCTTCCTGTCCGCTTGCAACAAGTCGGGGTGAATCAGATGATCCGTTTAAAAAGTATGGCTTTAATTGAAATAAAGACTCTCTTTGAGAGTTGAAAAGTCCGATCGAAAGGTCAATTCCAATGAGTTTCCAATTTCTACCTGTCAGAACCTGTCCTTCGGGTGAAGTTACCCGGAAATTGAAACTGTTTACATCATCTCCGTTATCAGAAGTAACCCGAATTATATAGCCGTTTTCATTTGCGTTGTTCACGTCAGATAGAGCAACCCATCTGTTTTTAAATCGTTCTTCGTTCTGTGTGGTAAGCTGAGTTATTGTGTTTGCAGTGCTACCTTTTGAAATAAGTGATCCATTTTCAATGCTGTATAGATCATCAAAAGAATAAAGAGAAAAAGAAGTGGATGTATTAGCTCCGTTTTGGGTAACAATATCCACAGAGCCACCTAAACCGGCATCAAATATTTCTATTTTACCGTTTTGAGCAGTTTCAACAGGCTTGATCCAAATATCATATTGATGACGACTGTCGCCACTTATAATAGAGGAGCTTTTACCTGATATGGACAGGTATACTTCTTGAGCAAAAACAGGAAGCGAGATCAATAAAAAAGTAAGAACGAGTGTTAGTCGTTTTATCATAATAACCCGATCGAATTTACTTAACCGTATAAGATTTGGTCAATGTTTCTATGCCTGTTTGATTTGCCTTAAATGTAATGGAAAGTTTGCCTTGTTGCACGTTCATTGTTACACCCCATCTGCCTTGAGAATCTGTTTTAACAGTTTTTACAGTTTCTCCGTTTTTAAGCTCTACTTCCATCTCCGGGAAAGCACGTCCCGTTATTGTTTTTTCTGTATTTGAAGCTGATATTTCATCTTTTATATCAACGCCACCAAGTTTAACATTAAAGAGATAATCTTCGGTTAATTGAACAACTCTAAGTTCTTTACGAGATGTATTTTGAGAGCCATCCGTGGATGTAACTATTACAATTTCATCTATTGATTGCATTGAAATGTTATCTGTAAATGTACCTGAATTTGAAACCTTAACGGGTTTTGCATTTATAGTAACAACAGCATCAGGTTCAGTTACTCCTGAAATTTCAACCGAGTTTGACCTTACGAAATAAATACTTTTCCTAAATTGGTCGCCAAATATTGGTGGAGCTTTTGTATCCTCATTTCTTATAACTCGAAGAGTTTCTGTAAAAGGCCCTTTCAGTTCAAGCTCATCTATAGATTGTATTCTTAAAAAAGTAGTCCCTAAAGCGAGGTTGTTAATTAATAATCGTGGGTTGTTGATTTCCCGAATAGTTACGCTTTCATCGAAGTCATACGAGGAACTGTATTCTACCCTGTAACGAACTGCATTTTCTACACCTTCAAAAATAAGCAGAAAATCGTTTTGATAAATAATAGTGTCTAATTTTGAAGATAGAAACTCTGGAGCAGGTAAAAGTTTTACAGGTGGGAGAGGGGCATCATTACCTCTGATAATAGTTCCTTCGTCTTTTCGGATAGTTACTATTACATTATTTGCAGAGACCATAGCCTCACCGTCGTAGTTGGAAAGTTTAACATCGGTTCCACCGTTATTTTCAGCAAGAAAGTTTTGGGTATTTAATTCAGTTGAAGAATTTCCGGCATTCAAAACATATTTACTTCGTTCTTTTCCTGCAGCTGAAAGCTTTGAAAGCAAACCGCCTTCTACCAGCGTGATTTCTGCATCAGCGCTTTTATCGAGCTTATCTATTCTTGATTTTCTGATAATAGCAGTAGTATTCGGGTTTACTATAATATTGCTACCATCGGTAAAAGCTAAAGTTGCATAACTTTCTTCACGGGTTCTTACTCCATGCGATTCCTCAAATAGATCTCCTACAAAGGCTTCTGTCCAACTAGCAAGTAAACCGAGCCTTTTATCAACATCGCCACCTTTAGCAGTAAGCTGAGCTTGAACTGAAACCAACCGATTTTGATTAAGAGTTCTTTCAAGAGCGTCGACCGAGGGTTTAAGTTGTTCACTTACAGTTAATACGTTTTCCAAGTTTCCATTTCGGACTTGATTCAGGTACTCTTTAAACAATTGATTTGCATCATTCAGCTGGTTTTTAGCAAAAACAGTTGCTCCTTCACTAATAAGTTCATTTACTCTTTTCTGTTGATCCTCATAAATGAGTGTAGTGTTGGTTAAACTTCTAAGTTTTAAAAGGGCAGCCCTGCTTAGAGTAAAGGTGTTGTTCGAAATGTCATGATCTGCAAGATTTACAACTACAGGCCAGTTAAGAGAACTTCCGGCGTATCTTTGTGAAATTTCCTGAAGTTCATCGCTTGAAAAAGAAATGGGTTCTTGAGCAAATACATCAAAAGAGACAAAAAATAACAAAAAAGATGATGCTAATAATCTCATTGATCGGGGATATATTTTTTTGGGAAAGTTAATACAAATCTGGTACCGATATCGTGAGAAGATTCTAAAGATATATCACCATTATGCCTTTGCATAATTTGTTTTACGTACGCCAACCCAAGTCCCGTTCCTTTTTCTTTGGCTGCTTTCAGATTAGATTTTACACGGAAAAACTTTTCAAAGACTTTTCCTTGGTCTTCAATGCTAATACCGTAACCATGATCTGTTACGGCTATAGAAACTGCATCTTTTAATGATTGAAGTTCTATCTCTATTACCCTTTCAGGATCTCCATATTTAACTGCATTACTTAATAAGTTTTGTACAGCATCGAAAACCAAGACCCTGTCAGCTTCAATACGAAATCTTTGTCCTTTTTCAGTATGTGTAATGGAAAGATTTTTAGAGGATAATAATGGCTTGGTTAATGTAACCACTTCACCTATTACTTCTTTTACATCAATTTCCGAAACATTAAGCATTGTATTACCTGCTTCTAGTTTTTGAACTTCTAAGAAGCGATTTACCAGCTCATTCATGCGTTCGCCTGAATTCAAAACTTCCTTCATAAGTGTTTTAGCTTCTTCAGGCTGCATATTGTCCGTTTCAATAATTAGCCTTGATAAGCCTACAACTCCAGTAATTGGATTTTTAAGCTCATGTACAATAACGTTGATCATGTCATTACGCTTTATATCCAGCAAACGGTCTTCTGTCTTATCATGTATAATTACATTGGCTCCAATCTCTTTATTATTTTCATCTAAGATTGAGAGATACTGAAAGTCATAAAAGTACTCTGATCCTTCTTTTGTAGAATGTGTTAATGAAGATTGATTTACTTTTATAGTAAAGGGATCAGGATAGTGCACGGATTTGTTAGACTCAGAAACCCTTATGTTGGGGTGGCGCAGAATTTTATCCAGAGAAGTGTTTTTAGGATTCAGTTCCAGATCTTCTAAAAAAGAAATGAACTGGTTGTTGAGAAAACTAAAAGAACCATCTTCATCGATAATACCAATCAGGTCTTCTGAATAGGTTACCATATATTTGTTCTTCCATTCCTCCAGAATGATCTTCTCAACATTAAGTTTTTGGTAGCGACTAAGGGTAGCTCTTATGTTCTCTAGAGTATCGTGCATGGGCTGAAATTCTGGAAGAGAGACCTGTTTGATGCGGTGATCAAAATCTAAATTCCCAAGGTATTCCACATCTTCAAGTAAAAGCCTAATTGGCTTATTAACACGTAAACTTACGTACCAACTAAACCCAAACATAAGCAACAATACAGCAAATGCGGTATAAAAAGTAAACCTAACTAGTTGATCAACAGGTTCTAAAATAAAGGTGTCTTCAACAGCAACTAAATGCCAAAACGGAATGGTTTCAAATCTGGAAGAAAGTATATACCAGTTTTTTGAATCTACAGTAATCACTTTTTCATCGGAAAAACTGGTTTCTCCGATCAAGTCATTCGGGAATTTAAAATTGTTTGTAGGGGTAACACTTTCACCCAATGAATTTGAAACACTTGCAAAGTAATAACCTCCAAGAGGGATGGAGATTAGGCTGTTGTTCAAATTTTGTGAATTAAAATACATCCGCAATTTGAATACATTTGATCCGATTTGAAAAGCTCTTTCAGTTATAAAAAAATCAACTGATTGTTTGGGGTCAGTAATCCAGGCGGTATTTGTGGTAGCGTCAATTCTTGATGGGTACCAGTCAATTTGATCAAGGGTAAAATCAATATCATTATAAATGCCACGAACCAAGTCAATTTCTTCATCGCTTTCAGTATCCGCGATAATAACTCTCATCAACCCGGGAGTATAGTTGATCGCTTTATTCGATAATTCCGGAGCATTGGCAGGATCGACAGTCAGATCTTGTGAGAGTTTGATTGTAGAGCTGAGCCAATTTCTGATCGTGCTATCAGTTTGGCGTAATGTATACTCTTGAAGTTGAGATACGATAGTAGTGCGCTCTTTTACGATCTTTGCTTGGTATTCAGGCTTAATAAATATCCAAATCAGAGCAATAGCAGCCAATATTAATAAAGAAGAAATAAGAAATATTCTATTTCTAAGAGTAAGTTTTTGAAACATGTACCAATTTTTATTCTAAGCTAAGGTCTGCTTTTAAACTCTAAAATACGAATAGAAAGATATCATAAATAATGAAAAATTTGTTTTGGCAGAACAAAGAGTTAACGAAAGGATAATATTTAGTTAACAAAATTGTAAGCTTAAAAACTGATTTTCTGAAAAATGAAAAATCAGGGCTTTGAAAATAGGTAGTGACTTCAACTTAAAAGCGAAAATTATTCTAAATAAACTATTCGAATATAGTGATGGGGAAGTAGGAGTTCGTGTTTCTGTTGAGAAAATTTGTAAAGAGCTTAGTATTGATAAAACAGAAGCCAAGAATCTGTTTGAATATCTTCAGGATAAAGATTGCTTAAAGATCGAAACTTTAGGAGGGGCTTATTTGTACGGGCATGTTTCTTTAACTAAAAGAGGTGTGGCAAAGTCACAGAAATAAAAAAGGCTCCTGTATTAAAGGAGCCTTATGATTTAACTGCTAAATTTTAGTTTTCAGAGTCTAAGATGTCATCAATTCGAATTATAACATCTTTTAAATGAGCTTGAGTAGCGGCATTTGCTCTACTTGAGATGCTATTTTGAACTGCATTTTTAAGCTCGCTCAATTCATGGCGCAGTGCAGGTCTGATATCAGAATCTTTAATATCGATTGATGGACCTCTGAATCCACCTCCCTGAGTATCTTCTTCAAACAACGTAGCTATAGTGCTGAGATACTCCCTTTGAAGATTTCTTCTGAAGGCGTCAATATTATTAGTTCCTGATTTATAGATCTCACTCCAAATACCTTTGCGAATATCTTCCAGAGCTTCGTGTAACTGGTAAGAATTTTCATCGAATTCTGCTTGCTCAGATAGTCTGATCATTGCTCCGGCATTCATGGTTGAACGTAAAATACCTGACTGTAGGTTTTTAATGGTATTTGTTGCTCCTTGAGCCTGAATTCGATAAAGAATATCTTCATCCAATAACCAATCGGGCGTAGTGAAAGCGTGTTCATTTAAGAATTCGATCGCTTTTTTCTGGTAATCTTTTGGAACGGGAGTATATACCCAACCTTCCTGATCAGATGCTTTTCTGGACTGGTAAACACCACCGACATTTGTGGCTACATGTCGGGCATAACGTGACCATTGGCCGATCAATTCACCATAAATTTCTTCGAGATCGTCATATCCTTCGCCATCAGTTGATGTCCATTCTATTAAGTTTGGAACAACTCTTTTCAAGTTCATCAATCCATAAGTACTGGATTTAACAGGGTCGTCTCCAAGGTCTTCAGTTTGTGACGAAGGATCATAGCCTGTTGATGAAGCAAATCGGTATACAGGATCATCTGCTTTAGCTTCGATCCAGTTATCAAGAGTTTCCAGTTCATCTTCAGGAGTTTCAGCACCCGGAATTACACGATATCCCCAGTTTACAGAATAATTATCGTAAGGTCCGATCTGTCTGATCCAGCGAATGTTTTCATCACCGGGTTGTGCGATATAGTTCTGTCTTGCATATTCCATGATCGTGGTAGCAATTCCCCATTTCTGAGTGAATTTTCCTGATCTTAACGAATCAGTAGGATAAGCAGAACTGGATTGCATGTTATGTGGCAATCCGATTGCATGACCAATTTCATGAGAAATAACTCTTCTCATTGTTTCACCAATTAAGTCGTCGTCTAATTTAAGTTTTCTGGCTTCAGGATTGGCTGCCCCTGTTTCTATCATTAGTCTATTTCTGTAAGATCTCATATGATTATGAAACCAAACGATATCACTTTCAATGATCTCACCGGAACGAGGATCAGAAACGCTAGGTCCAACTGCATTTCTCACTGTACTTGCTACCCATCTTACGGTTGAGTATCGGATATCTTCCGGGCTCCAATCAGGATCTTCTTCTTTGGAAGGAGGTAATTTAGCTTGAACTGCATTTTTAAATCCAGCTTCTTCAAATGCTTCGTTCCAGTCCAGTATTCCCTGAATAATATATGAGCGATATTTTTCAGGAGTAGCGGGATCTAAATAGTATACAATTGGTTTTACAGGTTCTACTAATTCTCCACGAGCATAAGCTTCCGGATCTTTGGGCTCAAGCCTCCATCTTCTGATATATTCTTTCTGAGCTGCTTTTTGCTCGTCAGAACCGTAATCGATTTGACGAATACTGAAATAGCCAACCCGATAATCAGCGTATCTTTTTCTCATAGGTTCTTCCGGTAAAAGTACAATTGATTGACTTACTTCAACCGAAAGTGTTTGAGTATATTCAGCGCTTGGTGGATTTCCTGCAACATAGGTCATAACCTGTCTGACTTCTATATTTTCAGGGAAGCTCTTTACTGATTCAACAAAGCTTCTGTCCGAGTCTAATCTTCGTATTTGGTAGGTTCTTCTTAAATAGGAAGGTATCCCACTAATGGATTCTACATCTTTAGTAAATAAGTCGGTTACATCAATAACAATTCCTGATGAATCTTTGCTTAATGCTTCTATGTTAAAAGCAGCTATTACAGGTTCAAAGTTATTTGCTCTTACTGACTCATATACAGGAAGTTCTTCGTCAGCAATTGCTTCATAAGACTTTTTTCTTAATAAAATTCTATCCTTACTTCTTGAAAATGTAATTACTTGTTCTGCAGATTTAGAACCAGCGGAACTAAAGCCGGAAAATCCCGGAGGAACGCCAGCTATCCTGCTAACCATTAACATTTCTCGATCTAAAAGATCGTTATTGATCTCAAAAAAGTATTTCCCGTCTTGCTCATAAACAGTGAATACGCCTTCATCTTTTCGGGCATCTTTAGTTATAACTTTGTCAAAGGCCTTTATTCCGTTCTTAGCCGCCATTTTTGAAGGAGGTGGGGTAGAAGAGGATTTGGAGTTGGCTGTATTCTTAGCTCCCGTACATCCTGCAAAAGCAAGTGTTGAAGCCAGAATGACACTCAAAAATATAGTTCGGTTTTTCATGTATTTAGGATAGTTAGTAAAATTTGATGAACGAAAGTATGTAAAAAAAGAAACCTCATTCGTAAAATGGTTTTATTTATTCAAGATTTGGACAGATGCGTCACTTTCAATCCCGAATCGGTCTATATAAGTCACTTGAACTTCCTTAAGAAATAAAACGACTGGTAACGCTAATGAATCTTCTTCCGCAGCTGGAACTTCAACTGTATAAGGTAAGCCGAAGTTTTTCTGTTTTTTACTGAGTATTTTTTCTGACCATTTTTCATCGTATTTATAATAAACAATCCAGTTAGAAAGTTCTTTTTCATCATTTTCAATTGTAATGGAAACTTCATTCTCAGAAAACTCATAGTTAATGTCCGGAATGCCTGGAGAACTATTTTGCAACCATGACAGGGCAGGAACAACAGCCTTTTTGTTATATGGTTTAGTAGTTAATTCTGTTTGAAGTGAATCATTTCCTATTAATGGGCCAATACTCCAATGTACTATACCAGGAGCATTTGGGTTCATTCCTCGCGTGATCATAATATTATTAAGAATTTCATCGGCCTGTTTTTCTCCTTCAAAACGTCCAATGCTAATTCCCGGCCATACATATCTGTTTTTGTGATTTTGCTCATTCCACCAACCTAAAAGAACCGGAAAACTTTGGGGAACCTGATTGATGGGCCAATATAGCTGAGGAGAAAAATAATCAACCCATCCTTCGTTTAGCCAGAGTTTAGCATCAGCGTATAAAACATCGTATTGGTCAAATCCTTGAATTGAGGAAGGATGTTCGGGGCGCCAGATCCCGAACGGACTTAGCCCAAATTTCACATACGGTTTTTCATTTTTTATTGAGCTATACACCCTTTTTATGAACTGGTTAACTGAATTTCTCCGCCAATCACCTCTGCTAAGCTTTCCACCATTACTTAAATATTCATTCCAGCTTTTGTCGTCAGGGAAATCTTCATCATTGTTGTAAGAAGGGTAGGGGTAAAAGTAATCATCAAAATGAACGCCGTCTATATCATACCTTTTCACTATGTCCATAACTACTTCAACTCCATGATCCTGTGTTTCCTTTAAGGATGGATCAAACCACCAATATCCATTTTGGAGCTCAACGATCAGTTCACTTTTAGTTTGAACAAGTGATGTTTCAGAAACTTCTCCACCTTTGGGATGATGAGCACGATATGGATTCATCCAAACATGTAATTCAAGACCTCGTTTATGAGCTTCTTCGATCCAAAATTCTAATGGGTCGTAATAAGGAAAAGGAGCTTCTCCTTGTTCTGCAGTCAAATAATAAGACCAAGGCTCTAACTCACTTTCATACAATGCATCGGCTTGAGGTCTGACTTGAAAGATTACAGCATTAAAATTATTATCCGCAAGTAGATCAAGTAATTCTAAAGCTTCTTTTTGCTGAACAGCTACCGGTAAACCTGGAGAGCTTGGCCAATTAATATTATCAACCGTGGCAACCCATGCTGCTCTGAATTCTCTTTGTATTTCGGGATGAGTTTTTGGTTCGTTAATTTGCGCATTCTTAAGGAACTGGCAATTTAGAATCAATAAGATCAAAGAAAGTGATAGAGCAACTTTTCTATACATAAAATGCTTTTTTAATATTTTTTAGTCCGACTGAAGATGGTAAATAGACGTGTGAAATCAGTGTTATTTTGAAGGGAAGCAAATTAAACATTTAACAAAAATATGGAAGCGTTTTTTTCAGAAAAATACCTACCTTTAAGTCTTTCAAAAATTTCAAGCAAATAAATTCAGAAGATTATGATTATTGGTGTACCTAAAGAAATTAAAACTCATGAAAACCGAGTGGCACTTCAACCGGGTGGAGCTTTACAACTAAAGCGAAATGGTCATGAGGTAATTATTCAAAAAGGAGCAGGTATTGGAAGTGGATTTCCTGACGAGCATTACATCGAAGCAGGTGCAACCATAATTGATGATGTAGAAGAGGTTTGGAAGCGTGCCGAAATGATAATGAAGGTGAAAGAACCTATTGCTGAAGAATATCCTCGAATGAGAGAAGGACAGGTTATCTTTACTTATTTCCATTTTGCTGCTGATGAAGCATTGACAAAAGCTGTAGTTGACTCAAAGTGTATTGCTATTGCTTATGAAACGGTAGAAAAAGCAGACGGATCTCTTCCTTTATTAATTCCTATGAGTGAAGTTGCAGGACGTATGGCTGCTCAGGAAGGTGCTGTATATTTAGAGAAACCAAAAGGTGGACGTGGAATGTTGATGGGTGGAATTCCAGGAGTTCAACCTGCTAAAGTACTTGTTTTAGGTGGTGGAATTGTTGGCGTAAACGCTGCCAAAATTGCTGCGGGAATGGGAGCTGATACTACTATTATGGATATTAACATGCCAAGGCTTCGGTACCTTGATGATGTAATGCCAAAGAACATTCACACATTTTTCTCATCAGAAGCAAATATCAGATCAATGTTACCAAGTGTTGATGTTATCATCGGTGCAGTTCTGAAACCGGGTGCAAAAGCACCACATTTGATCACAAGAGAAATGCTGAAAGAAATGCGTCCTGGTACCGTTCTTGTTGATGTTGCTATAGACCAAGGTGGATGTTTTGAAACTTCAAAACCAACTACACACAAAGACCCTGTATATTTTGTAGAAGATGTAGTTCACTATTGTGTTGCTAATATGCCGGGAGCGGTTCCTTACACTTCTACTTTAGGATTAACAAATGTTACCCTTCCTTATGCTGTTGCTTTAGCAAACAAAGGCTGGAAACAAGCTCTTAAAGATGATAATGAATTGCTTCAGGGATTGAATATCGCAAATGGTATCATCGTATATGATGACGTTGCTGAAGCGTTTGGTATGGATTGGGAACCTGTTGATTCTGTATTGAATTAATTATCCTACTTAGACAATCTAAAAGCTCTGTTGTTTATTCGACAGGGCTTTTTTTTATGGAACTCTATGTCCTTTGGAAGCCACCCAGATCTTATACCATTGCTCTAAACTCATCTTTATTTTTTCAGCTTCTACAGCTGATTTAATGCGCTCTATCTTACCGGAACCTACAATTGGTAGAATTTGAGCAGGATGATTTAATAGCCAGGCATAGATCACAGAATCGATATGCTCCAGATCAAGTTCTTCAGCCACCTCTCTTAAAGTTTTTGCCAAGCGATGTCCTTTTTCTTCTTTTGGATAAAAAATCGCACCACCGGCTAATGGAGACCATGCCATAGGTTTAATCTGTTCCTTTAAAAAGAAATCAATATTTCCATTATCAAAATGTTCGAGATTGTAAGGCGAGATCTCAACCTGATTGGTAACTAGTTTTTGATCCAAATGTGATTGCAATGATTCGAATTGCATCGGTGTAAAATTAGAAACGCCAAAGTGTTTTACTTTTCCGGACCTGTGAAGATCATCAAATGCTTTTGCAGCTTCAGCCGGGTCAAAGAATGGGGCAGGGCGGTGGAGCAGAAAAACGTCGATATGATCGGTTGATAGATTTTTTAGAGAACATTCAGCAGACTGAATTATGTGTTCGTAGCTATAATCATAATAACCTATTGAACGCTGAGGAAATTTATTAGATAACTTCTTAATACCGCACTTGGTTATTATTTCGATCTTATCTCGAAGAGAAGAATCCAATTTCAGAGCATCCCCGAATTTCTTTTCACATCCATAGTCTCCGTATATATCTGCATGGTCAAAGGATGTTACTCCTAGATCTAAGCATTGTTCTATAAAACTTAGAAGTTCCTTATCAGATAAATTCCATTCCAGTAATCTCATTTGGCCATGAATGATTCCGGAAAGCTCTAATTCTTCAGATAATTTAATTCTCATATTGTATCACTTTTGATTTCGAAATGGTTTACTGTTCAGTTTTTGACTCGCTTTATTTTTTATTCCTTTAACAGCACCATGTTCGGATAAAAAAAGCAGATCTTCTCTTTTTACATCTGTGTGTTCTAACAACAAATCCTGCAGTTTTTTGTGATTGGAATTCAAAATTTCAGACCTTACTTCATCAGAGATCTTTGTTTCGAGCAATTTTATTCTGATGCGTTCCGCTTCATCATCCACCACGCCTTGTGATTTAAGAATTCTGGGATCTTCGTAAGGCGGTAGTTGCAGCATCAGCTCCTCAATTTCGGATACAACTTTTAATCGGTCTCTGGAACAAAATTCATAATGAGGATTTTCCCAATCACCAACCAGATCAAAATCCTGAGTTTTTGAGTTATAGTGCTCCTCCAGATTGATTACTCTGAGGATAAATTCACCATCGTAATCTTCTTCAGGCCTCCATTCTAAATTAATAGCTCTTTTCATGTTTCTGTTATAAGCATGGAGTAAGCTACTTCCTGAGAAGTCAGTCATATCATCCGGATGAGGATCCGTTTTCATAAACGTATTCCATTCTATAGTCCATCCTGATGTGATCCGCAGAGGTTGAAAGTTTATCATGTCTGAAATTAGAATTCATATTTCTTAAAACAAAAAAAGCCGGATCTTTTTTAGGGATCCGGCTTTAAAAATAAAGAATATGTTATTTGATGAGAGTCAGTCGTCTTGTTTGTACAAAATTACCCGCCTGCATTCTGTACAAGTAAATTCCACTAGAGTAAGTGCTCATATCAAGTGTCAGCTGATAAGCACCGGCCAATTTTCGTTCGTTAACCAAGGTGGATAGCTTCCTGCCCAGCATATCATAAAGTGTGATCTGAACATTTGCGGTTTCAGGTATTTTATATGAAATACTGGTTGTTGGATTAAATGGATTAGGGTAATTTTGTTCCATTAGATATTTGTCGGGTACTTCAGACTCATCAAAAATATCAGTAATAATAGTTGTTGTTGATTCATTGGATGGATCACTAACATTCCCGGAAAGATCGAAAGCTCTTATAACAAAGAAGTATTGAGAGCCACCATCAGGTAAACCTGAAAGTTCAAATTCATCAAAAGTAGAAATAGTTATTGGTGATTCTCCTTCATTCGCATCTACGCCATCGTATACACCACTTTCTGATCCATAATAAACCAAATATCCGGCGAGATCTGTCTCTGAATTCAATGTCCAGTTGAGAGTAATATTATTTTCATTATCAGGTGAGATCATAGATGAAAGACTGGATGGAGCAGTAGGAGCAACCAGATCAGGAATACTTATTGAGCGGTTAGCCTCTTTAGCTTCTGCGTTATCAGCGTCTACGGTTACTTTGTATTTATTAGGTCCTGAGACATTTTTATCAGCTCTAACCATCCATTCAACGGTAAGGGATTCCTGACCGGGAAGTGCAGCTTCATTAATAACAGAATCTTCTCCAACCAGAGTAAGTCCATCAAATAAAATTATTTTAACGACAACATTTTCGGCGTCAACTGTACCCTGATTGAAGATATTTGCGGTCACTTTAAATGGATTTCCTGCAAGGCTGTCCTCTTCAATTTCTAATCCACTTGGAGCAGTTACTGAAATAGGAAGGGGAGGAAGTAAATCTTTATTAGGCACAAGAGGTCTTATAATCGTATTGTTTGAACTATTAGATTCTTGTATAAGATCTTCAGGATCTACCTGTAGAGATAACGTTCTGAATTCGGGGTCTTGTGGAACTACAAAATCAACACTTATAATGGCAGAATCTTGAGCCGCTACAAGTGGAATCTCTTCAAATCCTATAACAGGAGCTGTTCCCTCACTTGAAATATCTCCATCATAAAGTGCTACTACAACATTTTCAGCATCAACAGGACCAAAATTTCTTATTACTAGGGAAACCGTAACTTCATCTCCTTCACCAAAAACACTGTCTGGTGGGGTAAATGATAATCCATCTTCACTTATAGCCAGATCCGGAAGTTGTTGTGCGAAGCTAAGGGGCATAAAATCGGCTCCGGCTCCTCCATTACTTTGAAGTACAGATGAATTTCCAGTAGACTCTACTTTGTATACATTATTACCGGAAAGAGTTGTGAAATTATATCCTTCTCCCGCATTAAGAACACCTTCAAAAACGGTATCCATCGTTGCAGTTTCATAAGGGTAGGAGGTATTATGGCCTAAATAGGTTATTCTTACGTCGTTTTCATCTTCAAAAGAAAAAACATCCAATCTGGAAGAAATAGTTGGTACATAGAAAAGTTTACCAGCACCAATGCCGGTTTCATCAATAGTTCTGGTCATATAAAAGTAGTTGCCAGACCAACCTGCGTATGGAATGTTAGCTACCGTAACCGTTTTTTGTGCTTCTACTTTCCAGTATGTTTCTTCAACAATAGAATGTGTTACAACCTGCCCTTGTCCTAGAGTATCAGCGATCAAAGTGTCTCCAGTAACGGAATTAAAAGCGTAAACAATATTATCATCATGGTAAGAAGAAATAGTAATACTGTTAGTCCAGTTTCCAATATGGGCTGAAAATCCATAAAAAATATTTCCTGAAAACCTTCCATTAGCTGCAGGTACATAATAATCTTGATCCCCATAAGATAATGCAGATACAGGCTTACTAGCTGAAACTTGTAAATAAGTTCTGTGTGGACTAACCGGCATGGTGTAATGTTCACCTTCGTTTAATACGCCAGCGAATAAGACATCTCCTGTGACTAGGTTTTTGATACTAAAACTGGTGTTATCCTGATATCCAAAAACGATAAAGCGTTCTTCGTTCTGAAAGTTACCCACCATATATGTATTCAGAAGCGTTGAGGTTCCGCGCCCGCTTTGATCAATTGCAAAATAACCTTGAACAAGGTTTGATACCGCATCACCAACTAAAGCTGTGTAAGATTTCCCACTGCTAATACTAAAGATGCCGTTATTCGCATTGAAGGTGGTGAATCCGTTTGCAGCTAAAGTGTCAGAAAAAACAGTGTCTCCGGCAAAGCTGGTTATGGTGATATCCGTATCATTGAAATAAGAGAATACGGTGATATCATTAAATGTATAAACCGTTGTGTTAAATTTACTTTCGTCAGCTTTAAAAACCCCTTTGTAAAATCTAGGCTGATTCGATTGCTCTTGAATGGTCGCAGTATTTTGGGCACTTCCTGCTTGCTGAGCTGTTACATTATCGATGTTTAGGATAGCCACAAACGCGACTAAAATTGGAAATAAAATCCACTTTTTGAGAACTTTTGCATTGTTCATATCTCCCCACTTTTAAAAATAATTGCTAAGAATAATAAAGTATTTACTAAGCTAAAAAGGAAGGGGAAATTAGTAAACACCTTCTAACGTACTCTAAATCAATAAGATAAATGAGTGAAAAGTAATTAAGGAATTACCTGCCGTAAGAAATTACTTTCAGCGGGTCAGTTTTTGCAGCAACTCTGGCAGGAATCCAGGAAGCTAACGCACATAAAACTGTAGTTACTATAGTAACAATGAGGAAATCGAAAAGGTGTGGTTCAACAGGAACGTAACTCATGTAATAGTTTTCTTCAGAAAGTGGGATAAGTTGAAATTCCAGCTGTAAATAGGAAAATAGAAGCGATGTACCAATTCCAAACAACAGCCCCACAAATGAAACAAGCAAACCTTCAAAAAGAAAAATTCGACGTATAATAGAAGATTTCGTACCAATTGTTTTCAGAATACCGATGTCTCTAGTTCTTTCCAGGATCATCATGAGTACCGCACCTATCAAATTAAAAGCAGCAACTATAATCATAACACCTATAACTAAAGGAATCATTTGTTCTTGTAGTTCAACCCAAGCAAAAATATTGTAGAATTTTTCTAGAATTGATTCCGTAAAAAAAGGGAAGGAGAGAGTACTGATCAGTTTATCTTCAAATGCTTCAATAGCATTTTCGTCTTTTAATTTAACTTCAATAGCATGAGCTTCATTAGGCTCTAATTTAAAAAGATCTCTTGCTTGTTCTCTCTCAACAATAACAAAAACATCATCAAATTGATCAATGCCTGTTCTATAAATACCGGTGATTATAAATTGTTTAATTTCCGGAGAATTAATGAGAGAAGGAACTCCATTGACAGTATATATTGTAACAATATCACCAATCTCAGCACTTAATTGTGTAGCTAATTTTGTACCTATTACGATTCCAAACATTCCGTTTTCATGTTCGGAAAGATCAAATTCTCCTAAATCAACATATTGAGAGAGATTAGACACTCCTCCTGATTTATCTACTCCTTTTAAGATAGTACCACTTATCTCATCCTTAGTTTGAATCATCACCTGCCCTTGAATAACAGGCTGTTTTTGCGCAATTTCAGGGAGTTTTTTATCAATGAAGCTGATCAACGTATCAGCACGTTCAATAGTAGGAGTAATAAATGATTGAGTGGCAATGGTATAATGTGGAGCAAAGCCAAGCACTTTATTGTTGATGGTAGACTTAAATCCATGAACTACTGAAAGAGCGATCAATAATCCGGCAGAGCCAATGGCTACCCCTGTTATCGACATGATCTTAATGAATGACAAAAAGCGGGCGCCTTTACGGTTGCCTTTGAAATAACGAAGCGCTAAATACCATTCGAAGTTCATAGTGTTGAGTTATTGGTTATTAGTTATTAGTTAAGGATACTCATAACTAATAACTTAATAACTATTCACTTTTTTCCGGTTTCATTTGTGGAAAGAAAAGTACGTCTCTTATAGAGGCTGAGTTAGTCATGATCATTGCTAAACGATCAATCCCAATTCCAATACCTGCTGTTGGAGGCATTCCATATTCCAATGCACGAATAAAATCTTCGTCTATGGTCATTGCTTCGTCATCACCATCGGCACGTAGCGAAGCTTGTTCTTCAAGTCGTTCTCTTTGATCAATTGGATCATTAAGCTCAGTATATGCATTAG